>JAESGV010001173.1_pt1 | contig 11161 bp, 12 predicted proteins | sample 9269781 | NCBI WGS metagenome assembly JAESGV01 (sample SAMN15741586, study PRJNA653496) | algae metagenome | isolation source: Tildeniella torsiva UHER 1998/13D and co-occurring heterotrophs from... | place: Slovakia: Slovak Paradise National Park, Hrabusice, Kosice Region | collected 2000-01-01
ATCAACATACGCTGAACCTGGAACGAGCATACAAATATTGTTACCATTTAAAAGAATTGACTCGTGTTTGTTTTCTTTTCTTCCGTTTTCTGTGTTGATACTGCGTATGTTAAATTATTTGTTCGATAAAATTACTATTCTGTGACATTTTCGAGTACCATGTCTGCGTGAGTAGTTAGTCGTTTGTATGTGTTAAATATTACTGATATAATCGTCAAAACCGCGCAACGTGCCAACGAGTTCTTTATCGTCTTTCATAATCACGAATATTTGGGAGCCAATACAACGATCAACAAGTTCTGAGAGTTAGTAGATGATAGTGTCTCATACCAAGGGGAAGAATTGTCTGTGCCATTTTGTTTGAAATTCTAAGTCAACTATGCTCGTTGAACGTTATGTGCCGTGCTCCAATGTTCGTTGTATTTTGGAAAATAGAATTATAGGATTACTGTTCAGTACATACAATCCTACAGCCACAGTAGGAAACGCATGTAACAATGGAGCACACAATTTGAATCCTCCTGTTGAGCTATTAGGCTATTCAATTAGTAGTGAATCTCAAGTAAGAGTTAGTATCCAAGCATGTTGTTGCAAATCTTGTGGTCATTGGTACGATGTAAACAATACCGAGGTTATAATTCAATAACACTTGAGTTTTACTTTTTTAAAAATTTATATAAACAAAGAATACACTTAATTATTTGCTGGATAGATGTTGGATTGTGGTGGTTGTTGGAACAAGTGAACTTGAGGGGCTTGTTGAGCACGTTGTTCAAGTTGAGCTTGGTGGATGCTAGTATAAACCTCTTGTTGGTTTTGTACGAGTTGTGCATTCTCTGCTTCGTTGGCTTGGTTTGGTACTTGAGTAGAAACAACTTCAAGTTCGGCTGGATTTTGTGAAGCTTCACTTTGTCTTTCCTCAAACTTGCGTACGCGTCTAGCGTGGAAAGTCAAAATCAATGACCAAACGGCAATGACGATTAATGGAATTAATGGCTTGGCTCTGTATCCACGAGTGCATGTAACCAAAATGATAATGACTACAGCCAAGTAGATGATAAAGTGAATGTACAAACGAGTCTTAATAGAGTTGGTGTTGTACAGTTTCAAAGCGTGAAGACCGAGTCCGATGCCCCACAAACATAATGGGAAGACGCTCCATGGGTAACCGGCGGACCACAAGTTGGTTAAAATCCAGAAAATGTTTAGAGCGCCATACCAAAGAGCATGAATGTAAAAGTGTGGTTGTCTTTCGGTCATGTCAAACTTTGTCTTGATGAACTTGGATCCACAAAATCCAACAGATAGAGCAGCGACCAATAAGAACCATGGCCATGCGTGAGGAGTGAATAAAAAGTATGCCAAAGTTGAGAAAGTAGTTGCAAAAGCGGCGACGCGATAAGCATCGAGACTGCTAATTGCTTCTCTTACTCTTTCCCTAAATCGGCCGCATCTTGGTGCTTGTTCTGGTTGTGGCTCTGCGACGATTTGTGGTTGGTATTGTTGTGGCATAGGTTGTGGGTAGTGATGTGCTACGGCGGGCTGAGGGTACATATTGCTACTGGCTTGTAGAACTGGAGCCTCTTGGCTGTAGTTTGGTTGAGGCAAGTATTGGTTTGGATAGGCTACTTGAGGAGGTTGGAAATATACATTTTGTTGAAGTGGTTGTTGATGCATTTCACTGCCGACAACGACTGGGTAATGCTGTGGTTGTTGCTCTACGCCCATTGTATTCGATTGTTTTAGTTTCTATTTGTGCGGCACTCAACCCTGGCTGTTTGAAGTTTCTATTTGGCCTTTCCGCTTTTACAACCGTTTTTGAATCTTATAATAGCTATCAGGGACATGTAGTTTACAGCAAGAAAACTTGTTCAAGGAAGTGCTCAAGCTTTTCTACTGGTTTAACACAAAGACACAGTCATAAAGCAACAAGGCAATAATTTCAAATAAGAATAGACAAGATTTATTGTACTTCTTTTTGTTCTGAACAGTTTTATTAGATTACATTCATAGTTTCTTTTAAAAATATCCTAATGTACCAACAGTGACAACATTTAGCGCGTTTGTTAACTCGCATGAAAAAAAGTTCTTAGCTTTTTTAAGCATAATATCATACCTATAATGAGTGCTAAATGCAGACTATGCAAATTATACAGCCATAATGCAAGCTATTGGTGGCCCTTATGCTAATTTATCTTAACAGCATTATTAATGCTTGTGTATTAATGTCTTATGCTTTAGAACACTATTTGAATATTATGATTGTACTTGTTGACAAAGGTACTGCTATTAGAAATAACATTGCCAATATTAAAATTACACATAATGCAATTATGATAATCAATATAACTCAACAATCATCAGTTAGCGCAAGAAAATACTTCTCTACAAATAAAACATATAGATTAAATATACTGATGCCCATATTTGACTTGCTTAAAATATTACATAAAGTTTTTTTAAAATCTATTATTATAAATGACTTGCTACTAGCAGTGTTGTGACCTGCCATAATAACAAGCATACAGATAACCATATATGATTTAAATAATACAAATACATCAGTTGGAGGACCAGCATTGTTCTACAATACAAACAACTACACAACTAAAGGAGACGTTTCTGCTAACATAAGATCTATCACTGTTTTAAATCTATTTACATTTGCAGATTGTTTATATAGCATCATTATTTCCCTTACTGCTAATTACATTAACAGTAGGCAAAGTGTGAACAAGTATATAGGAATTATTGTATTGCTTATCATTTATATAATTCTACTAGGTGGATGTATTGCTCTTTTCTTCATTAATAGGCTAATAAAATCTTTAAAGTTAAGAAAAAAGATAAAACAAAACTATGAGAACTTGAAAAAGGATCAAAAGAAAACTTAAATACTATTAAAGGGTATTATTAACAAAGAAGTCAAAATTTGCCAAACAATTAACACATTACTGCAATTTGTTGCTATTATAAGCAATTCTGAAAAATTTATTCATAATAACAAGAGATTCAATCAAAAATTTGACTTAACTGTTAAAAGATTTAAAAAGGAAGTATATTTGTCACAATTATTCATCTACATAGAGTTTAATTTCTTTTGAGATGAAAAGTATATTAACAATCAAAATAGAAATAACATAATAATTGTTGAAGCAATAAAGTCATCTGGTTAAATGGTAAATGTAAAATTGTGGGTAAAGCAAATATTAAAAGAAAACATTTAAACTAGCTTTAATGAAAAAGTAAGTATAAATAATGTAAAAGCATATGTTATAGTGGGAGAACTAATAGTTACTTTGAATTAAAATGAAATTATTTGTATAAGATGTTCTGCCCTTCATTAAAAGAGTAGTAAACATACAATAAAAGTTATGACAAAGAATTTTGAGTTTTAATTTAGTTGATTGTATTCTTCTTATAACTTGTGCATATCTGGTATTATGGATCTTTGATTAATTTTTAATATATTTTTGCCAACTCTTATTAATACAACAACAGTTTTTGGTAAATTTGCTAAACTTATGTCAGTTTTTCCTTGATTTTTTCCATTAAAATATCAAGTATATTTTTTGTCTACTATATCAAACAAAACGCCAACTCTTGCTTTATGAAATTTTAAATCTTAATATTTATTTCTGTACCATCTATTTCCCTTATTTATACAGTGATTATAATAATTGTATTTACTTACGACAAACCCTATCATGGCAAAATAGCTTAGATGTATATTTTTAAAAGTTACTTCAAAATACATTATTTCATTCTTTCAAACTACAACATATATTAAATAGATGTACTATGTGTTTGTTATGATGTCTGATAAGTGTGTACAGTTCTTATTCATTATGTAGGCGTTATTGTATATTGCATCTAGTTTAATGAACTTGTGGAAGTTCTTCTTAAGCGTTGCTAGTTTTCTCAACAAGAACGCACATAATGTAGTAATTGAAGTTGTTGTTTTACTGTTGTGGATGCAAATTCTAATGTCAGAAAACTTGTGTTTGTGTGAGGTTGTGTGTGTAGTGTTGGGAAAGTTCATGTTCACTGCTAATTACAACCAAGCAAATTAATGTTAACAGCTTGAAAACATTATAATTGTTGCAGCAACAAAGACATACAGTGCCATTAAAAGAGCAGTAAACGTAAGGTGGAACTTATGACAAAAGAAAATTAAGTCTTAATTAAATTTGATTGATGTATTCTTATCAAACAGCTTGCTACTTGAGCATATCTGGTATAAATGATCTCTGATTAATTTTTAGTACATTACGGCCACCTGCTATCGACACAACAACAGTTCTCGGTAAATCTGCTAAACTGATGTCAGCCTCTCCTTGATTTTTTCCATTAAAATACTAAGTGCACTTTTTATGCACTGCATTGAACAAAACGCCAACTCTTGCTCCACAAAGCTTCAAATGTCTGTATTCATTTGCATACCATCTGTTTCCCCTTTCTAGACAATGATCATAACAATTATATTCACTAGATGCAAACCCTATCATGACATAATAGCAAATATGTATATTTTTCAAAGTTAATTCAAAATACACTATTTCATTCTCCCTAACCACGACATTTGTTAAATAGGTGTGCCACTTGTTTGTTGTGATGTCTGTTAAACGTGTACAGTTCTTATTCATTATGTATGCGCTATCGTGTATCGCATCTGGTTTAATGAACCTATGGAAATTCCTTTTTGGTGTTGCTAGTTTTCTTGACAAGAACGTACATAATATAGTAAGCGAGGTTAATGCGCTGTCGTGGACGCAGATTATACTAACGTCGGAAAACTTGTGTTCGTGTGTCGTTGTGCGTGATGATGTTCGCATATTTATGCGCGGCCAAAATTACAACCGAGCGAATTTGTTTCAATGTAACTGGCACCATTTATTTTTTACTTCTACTTATTTTGCTGTTGGGTTAGAATCAGGACACTTGGCCTTGTTCTTTATCTTAACGGTATTCTCACCACCAGCTAATGACACTACAACTCGCTTTGGTAGATCAATCATGTTATCAAACGGTACTTCTCTTTGGAACTTTGAATCCTTGTACCATCTCATAACTTTGTTTGTGGAGTCAAACAGTACCCCATACCATCTATTGATTATATTTACGCACATGTTTGGTAAGTATGTCTTCTCGTTATGCCTATCATAATGAAACCGCACGTACTTGTTTTTATAATTTTCATCTCGAAATTCAAGACTTCTTGATCGTGTAAAACTGCGTTGGTAAGGAAAGTGTCCCAACTGGCCAGTCCAGTATCCGAAAGTCGTGTACCCATATCGTCTAGTGTATAGTTTTTGTGGAAATGAGGATTGGGTTCAAATTTATAGACTGTAGTTAATCTAACGAGCTTTGAAGCAAGTAGTGAAAAGAGTATGTTTAGTGATGTGCATGTTGCGTGTTCACCGTAGCAAAAGATAGTTATATCTGACGTTGGATATAAGGTTTCATGAGATGCAGATAGGCGGGTTCGTTTGGTTCTGTTTGATGACATTTGAAAGGCAAACAAAATTACAATCGATCATATGTATAAAACCTAGTTATTATTAACAGTATAGAATGTTGTAGTCTACAGAAATATGTTTTCTCTTTCCTAGTTTGACTTGCTTCTTCTGGTACAAGTACTCTTCGCTTGCTTGCTTGAGCAAAAATGTCAAATTGTTTGTTTGGATATCATTCTCGAGAACAGGGTTACATCGGTTCTTGTCAGTTATCATTGAGTGTATCACGGCGTGTAAGCTTGGTGGCATACGTTTCCACCCATATATTTCATTTAGATCGACTTGGATGCGCTTTTTCTTGTTTGTCTTTTGCTCGTGAAGTTGGGAGCGCAACTCTTGCTCTACACTCTTCACAAAGTGAAGTGGTAGATGCTCACACGATAGTGTTCTCTCAACGAAGGGTGATAGTGTAGTCATTGTGTTTTTTAAAATAGTTTTGAGTCGAGCAAACGGTTTGTTCACCAAGCGGCAAAGTGTGGGAAGCCATTTGCCAAACAAGATGATAATTACTTGAGTTCAATAGCTTCTTGCGAACAAATGGTCACCATACATCGTTGAAAGATGACACGTAAAATTGATAAATAAGATGAATAGATATTGATGGGAAAAGTCGCGCATCCTCACATACATAAAAAGCCTTTACTGTGAATAGCGCGATACCACCACCTAGGGTTGTAAAACACAACAAGAAGATACGAACTCCGTGCTTACTGAACTAGGTGTATCAGGGTAATAGTATTCCTTAGCAAATTATGAACAATAATAACTATTTAATCTTATGGACTTGCACTGCTGCTAAACTCTCTTCCAAATTCATTCTCCATTATGATATATTTTGCTTCTAAGAAACCCATCTTTTCTAGTGCGTCAACGTCCGAGTTTGCCAAATCAAAACTGGATTTTAAAAATCTCTTATGTCTAATGGATTTGACAATAATTTCGTACACAAGCGTTCTCACTTCTTTGAACTTTTTCAACGTTCTAATCATTTTCGACAAGTCACAAATCTTTGCCAATGTGTTAATCGTCTCTTTTCTGACAATTGGATTCTTTTCCATTGCAAATGTTGAGAATAATTCTTCTGTAACTTCATCTTTGGGAATGGTAATGATTCGACCAATGGCTTTGATACAATGGGCGCGTATCGTTGGACTCACGCCCTTATCCATGGCTATTTTTTGTATCAATGGAATAACCTTCCAATCATCGTGTTCTACAACTTGGCCTAACGCATCAGCGCACATACAACGTAAATTCTCACTTCTGTTACTGTTCAACATGGCCAACGCAATAGATACAAATTTTGGATTTTTTCCACGTGAACATAGCTCTCCAAGAAGATGTACAGCACCTTCGACAATTCCTCCATCCATGTGTTGTGTAAGAGTTAACGCCAATTGAACGACATCAGGGTGATCTTGCGGAGCAATTTTTTGTAGTGCATCGACGATGGCGTTCATAACTTCACCTTCATCTCCCTTCTTGAGTCGTTCACACATTCTTCTCATGACAAGTTCTGTATTCTTTTCGCATAGTTTTCCTAACGCTTCTGCTGTATTTTCACGTAGTGCCATGGTCGCGTTTGGATCATCAAAAATGGTTAACAAGTCTGCAATGATTGTCATATCTCCAATATCTGCAACGTTTCCTATCGCGATCACTGCGTTTTCTTTTAGTTCTGGATTGGCGAGCATATCTTGGAGCAACGCGACGACTATGGACTCTCCACGAGGTACGATAATTCCCAAAGCTACTGCTGCTCGTTTAGCAACTCTTTTCTTCTTGTGTTTGAGCATTTTCATGAGTCGTTCGACTACAAAATCCAAATTTGTTTCCGTAGGACCCATCACTTTTTTAATTGCTTCACTCGTTGCAATTTCATCCAAACTATTTTCCATGAGCGAGTACAGTAATGTCGTGACTACTTCTTGATCACCTTCACAACATGTTTCGAGTCCGTTTACTGCGCCATCAAACGTCTTTGCGTGTTTTGATAATGCTTCCACTGCTCGTTTTTGATTCCGAACGGCGACTGAACCCAACGCTCGTGCGCTTGCATCACGTAGTCCGAAACTATCCAACTTTTCGATCAACTTGTCGATAACGTCCAAATCTCCTGTATTGTGGGCAGCTAACTGTAGTGCCTTTATGGCTTGTAGATTTACTTTTTCGGATGGGTGATCGCATTGTTCCAGTAAGAATCGCAACGCTTCAATGTCATATGTTTCTGCAATGTGACCTAATACGCAGCACACGTGTTGTACAATTTTCTCGCTCTTCATGTTGCTGCTAGCCTCTTCGACGAGTTTCTTTTTCAAATTTGCATCGCCTTTAGGGATAAGAATGGACAATGCTTGGCATGCGTAGTCGTTATCTTCTTTCAAGTGTTTCATAATATCTTTTATAACCTTTTCATTTCCAATAAAATCTCTTTCTAACCGTTTCAATGCAATTTGTCTTAAGAGTTCGCTTTCATTAAATACTCCCTCGACAATATACTGCTGGGTACGATTTGTATCCAGCCTGTCTTTTATCTTGCCCAGTATTGATGTCATTAGCGATCGTTTAGTGTGAAGACTGATGGCAGTTTTGTATTCTTGTTTTGGTCTTGGACGCTAATTATAAATAGCTAGTGTGACATGTGGTGAAGACGATTCGTTCGCTGGTGGATGATGCCAGCAGAATCACAGATCAGTAGAATAGTTATTAGAAATCTGGTAATCGTCTTACAGAATTTCTTTTTAGAATGTTTTATTTACAAATCTTCAGATTCCACCACGGGCTGTAGATCTTTGACAACAACGAGTCTGTTTGACAATCTTGCTTGGAATTTTGTGAATGGTTTCATCAGTAAGTCAATTATTTCTTTTTCAATGAATAAGAGTTCATCTTTCTCCAGCACTGACTTTGCGGCGATTTTGTACAGCTTCAGCGGATCGAATAGTAAGTGTATTGGTTGTACCGCGTTGAAACTCAGATGTACGTTATTCAAATGGTCAAAAATCTCTTTCCGCCTTGTAGCATTATTGCAATCACTGAACTGTATAAGCATGACAAGTACCATCACGTGCGTGTTTAGATTTAGATCATAGCAGAACTTTGTGAACTTTTCTGCTCTATATTCATTTCGTAAAAAGTTTCTCAAATTATTTTCGTCGGCTGAGAAGTCTGGTATCTGTGGCGGTGCTACACCAAAGGATTGCCTCTTTACTAAATTTTTACCAGACATTCTCCTCTTGATTGAAGCTAACAGCGTCATAGTGTTTGTGTGAGTTTGTTTTGAGTGTTCAAAGTTTTGATCTTGTGGAACGGGCGGGCCTCGCTCTCTTTGCAAAAAGATCATGCTCATCTTTGGTCTTGGAAACTACTTGTGGTGACAGGATTGACAAGTCTTTTTACAATTCACGCATAGCAATACCAAAAGCAATGAAGACTCCTGACAGTACGTGAGTGAGACTCAGTGAGTAGCCCCTAATGAGTTCGTTCATCCCGCTGTGCTTGTTGGATGGACACTTTTTTCTTCTTCTTGTACTTGTTTGTATACGTTTCATGAGCTTTTGTTGTTCCTGTTAGTGAGCAGCCCATAGCTTCGAATAATCGCAGCTGTTCTGTGAACCCGTAGTTAAGGCCGATAGAACGAGCTTGTTTGACTCGATGATGTGCTTCTGCAAATGAAATTTTCTCAGATAACATCAAATAACCAATCGCAATAGACGCAGAGCGTGATTTACCGCGAGCACAGTGAATCAAAACCTTGTTTGTTTCGTTTTCATTCAAAATAGGTTGTATGAAATCGTAAACCTGTTGTATGTGCTGTATAATATCATATACAGGCAAATCTATTGCTGGTATTTTCATATACTGCACATTGGAACCGTGAATCATTGAAATACCGAATCCACAAACAACAATTGCAACAATGTTCCTCCTCTGTAATTCGCATAACGACGCATGCGCAGCGTCTTCGCTTCCCAAGAATATACGCTCGTGTACCTGCTGTGCATCAAAGTGACTGGTCATCGTTGTAGTTGACACAAGATTCGAAAATACCAAACAAGACTGACGAGAGCTCTTAAAACAGCCCAGTTAAATTTGAACCCACAAAACTGAAGACCCAAAACGCAGTAACAGAAGACGCACGATGAGGTGTGGACAATCCATACAAATTGAAAACATTAACGGCAGAAGCGTATCTATTGCGCAGTTTAGAAAAGATAGTTTTTTGCAAGAGAAAGGTGGATGGCATGTAATGGTAACAGATATCGATACCTTGACTGAATGCGATGCGAGTTCGGTTATCATGGAGGATGCAGTTCATGAAGGACTGCAAAAGTTGTGCGATAGGTTGCGCAATCGAGGCATAGTTTGGAGCTATACATGATAGTTTCGATTGTATTTAATTTAATTAGTTTTTATCAACAACTGTATTATAATCTTTACGCAGCTGTTTTTTTAGTTGATACTAAGTATTTAGCGTTTGACGTAAAGTGATTCGAATATAAGATGACGAGGTTAAATTCCGTTACGCAACGAAAACTTCTGATGTGGGTAAGAAATGATCTCAAGTGTTGGAGTTTGTATCGGCGTCGGCTTATTCAACGGCCTAAAGCTTTTGTTGGACGTTTCATGTCTTCTCGACGCTTTTGGAACACTTTATTCCGATAGTTGACCGCGCACAAAACAAATTTTTTGAATTTAACACACAACACCACAAGCCATGGGTAATTTATGCAGTGGTGGTACCAAGAAGGAAGACACTAACTCAAGTGCTCCACAAACTACAGCACCAAATGCTCCACCAACAGATGTCTTGGCACCTCCACCAATGTCATCTTCACTAGCTCCAGATGCAAGCGCTGCTCCAGCTCCAACTGCAACTGTTGCTCCAATAGTAGAAGAAGTCAAACCAGTTGTCGCAGCTGTTGAACCAGTCGTCGTTGCACAAACAGTTGAAGTTGTGGCACCAGTCGTTGAAAAACCAGCTGAAGTACCAGTAACTGTTGAACCAGTAGTAGCTGTAGTCGAACCAGTTGTTGAGAAGGTAGTCGTTGCTGAGCCAGAACCAGTTGTAGCTGTTGTCGAACCAGTGGTTGAAGTACCAGTAGTTGAAAAGGTAGTAGAACCAGTTGTCGAAGTACCAGTAGTTGCTGAATCAGAACCAGTTGTCATTGCTGAAACAGTTGTCGCAGTAGTCGAACCAGTTCCAACCTCAACTGAACAAACAGAACCAGTAGAACTCGGTGTTTACGCTCTACCAGCCAAGTTACACAAATACGTAATCGGTCAAGGTGGAAAAATCATTAAAGAAATCTCTGCCAACAATGATGTTCGCTTGGACTTGAACGGTGATGAAAATAAACTCACGATCACCAACAAGGAGAATGACTCAACCAAGATTCACGCTGCTTTTGAACAAGTACAAAAAGTACTCGGTGAAATCGGATGGTTCCTAGAGAATGGCGAATGGGTTGAAAAACTCGCGTACGATGCCATCTTTAGAGAATGGTCAGTAAAAATTGATCAAGAAGCTGCTGCCATGAAAAAGTGTTTCGATGAATCAAAACAAGCATTCGAAGCCGGAAACGGTGAAGAAGCAAAGAACTTGTCTACTCAAGGAAAAGTTCATCAAGAAAACATGCACAAAT
>JAESGV010001174.1_pt1 | contig 11158 bp, 10 predicted proteins | sample 9269781 | NCBI WGS metagenome assembly JAESGV01 (sample SAMN15741586, study PRJNA653496) | algae metagenome | isolation source: Tildeniella torsiva UHER 1998/13D and co-occurring heterotrophs from... | place: Slovakia: Slovak Paradise National Park, Hrabusice, Kosice Region | collected 2000-01-01
GAATCCAATAGCACCTCCAAATGTGAATAATGTGATTTCCACACAACGTTCCAAAATGTGACCTAGAGGAAGGTACGAAATCATGACATCGTGTTCAGTCATGGGTGGCATGGTTAACAATCCACTTGTTGCAAAAGCCATGCAATTTCCATGCGTGATCATGACACCTTTTGGTACACCTGTTGTTCCACTTGTGTACATGATCGTGGCGAGTGTTTCTGGTGTTGGAACAACATCTTCAACAAGTCCTGATTTTCCTAGTTTGATCACTTCATCCATGGTATGAATGATCAAGTGTGGTGCTTGTTGTTTGAGAGCCTGTCTTTGCTCATTGGAAAGATTGCCAAAGCCAACGACTATTTTAAGATGCTCTGCTTGGGACACTACAGCGAGTGTAGATGCATATTCTCTTTCACCAAAGCATAGACATGTGATCTCGCCATGGTTTAGAATGTATGAAACGGAATCTTTTCCTAACGTATCGTACAGAGCAATAGTAACGATGCTTTGAGTATGACATGCCTCGCTTGTGACCTGCCACTCCACACAATTTTTTGCAAAGATGCCAACGTGTTGATTGGGTTCTACTCCCACTTTTCGTAAACCAGACGCAAACGCTTTTATCTTTTCATATGTTTGTTTGTATGTTAAAAACATGAATGGACCTGCTTCTCCTGTTTTTGAGTCTGTAATTCTCTTTCCCAAACACGGTCGATCTCCAAACTTCTCAGCGCTGTTTTTGAACGAGTGATAAGCAGTAAGTTGATTGTCTTGAATTCGAGCTATGAGTGCATCTGGGTACTTGCTGTTTCGGCGAACATGATTTCCGACATCTACACTCTGTGTTTTGAGGTTTGCTGTCTTTCTTTCTGCTGAGGTACGAACAGGAACGTTGTGATGTGCGATCATACTGGTCAACTCAAGATTACAAATAGAAACCGGTCAGCGAGTGACACTAAATCAATATCTAAATGGCGATTATGTAGCTTCTTACGAAATGTCACTATCAGGAACACATTTGACGTTAACATGTCATTAGCTACGCCGCACGGCCTCATACAACTTGGAAAACGATGTTGCGTGGTGTACTTGTACTTGCCGTAATTTGCCTCGGTTCATTCGTAATTGCTGGTGATACATGTAAGAAATTACTGTCGTTATTAACAAAATAAGCTGCGAACCAATATCCACCAAAGACTGGTCGTAAGTTGTGCTGTTTGACTGTACTAACTAGTTGAGATGGTGTGCTAACTTACAGACAAGCTCAAACACTGTACCGTAAAGTCATGAATGCCAAGGAAACAAACACTCTCGCAAATACCTTGGACGCAGTAACCAAACTTGACCAGCTCAGTCCAACATGGTTTGTATATTTACGTAGTCTACTAACTTTACGTAAGGTATGAAGTTCCAGGATTCGGACCTCTCCCCCAATCTCGTCGTGATCCTACTTTCTTCATTACTGGCGAAGGCAAAAACGCGCTCACCTGCCAAATTGATTGCCAAAGTTTCTTCGCCCCACTAAATGGACCATTCTTTTCATCATGCAAGACTCGCTACTACAAGTACGCAGCTCTAGTTGGTAGGTTTACGTCTTTTGATGACTAAATTTTTAGAAACTGAAGGATGTTTCTTCAATACCCGCATCACAGATGCTCAAGCAAGTTTGATTCAAGAAGTTTGCGTCAAATACAACGGATGCAGATTGACAAAACCAGGTTTGCAATTAACTGCTGAGCTAGTTGCTCAAAGCAACGGTGACAACACCTTTATTCCACCAACTAATTAATAAACTTGCCGTAAATTCGCCATAGCTACGTTTCTTCATTCAGATGCTTTGATCAAACAGAATTGGCTACTTGAATTCATAATTGCATGTCCGTTCAACTCAAACAATGATATAAGTGGGCGTCGATACTCTACAAGCATCTTGTACACCACAAGATTTTAGATTATGCAAAGAGGTTTAGGAGTAAATAAAGCTTTCTGAAAATGGCCATATTTTGTGCGGGGCTTCTTTTGTTGGCAACAACTTTTAAAATGTCGTTGCAGTCAAGACAGTATCACTTGCCATCGAACACTGCCATAGACGACCTCACAATTCGTACTGTTGACGTGCCAAAGCTAAAGTATAATGAGGTTCTAGTCAAAATCCATGCTGTGAGCTTAAACTATCGAGACCTTATGGTTGCTACCGGAAAGTATCCAATGGGTGTCAAACCCGACGTTGTTCCCTGCTCTGATGGTGCTGGTGAAGTTGTTCAAGTTGGAGAACATGTTAAAGATTTTAAAATTGGCGATCGCGTTGTGGGTATCTTTAATCAACTGCACTTGGAGGGAGCAATAACTGATGAAGGCATGGGCTCGGGACTTGGTGGTGGACTTGACGGTGTTCTTACAGAGTACAAAATCTTCCCTGAATACGGTGTCATCAAATTCCCAGAATACCTATCGTATGAGGAAGCAGCAACACTACCATGTGCGGCTGTTACCGCATGGAATTGTTTGTACGGTCCAACTCCAGTACAAGCAGGCCATTCAGTACTGTTACAAGGCACTGGAGGTGTGTCCATTTTTGGATTGCAAATTGCACATGCCGCAGGAGCAAAGACTATTATCACATCTTCAAGCGACGACAAGCTCGAAATAGCAAAGTCGTTGGGCGCTGATCATGGAATCAACTACAAAACAACTCCAGAATGGGACAAAAAAGTTAAAGAATTAACAAATGGACTTGGTGTAAACCACATTCTTGAGGTTGGTAGCGGGTCTGTGAAGAAATCTTTCGGAGCAGTACGCCGTGATGGTTCCATTCAAAGCTTTGGAGTGTTGGAGCAAACTGAACAAGATGCAAATGTACCATTGTTGTGCTTGATTGGACAAGTGAACCTAAGAGGTGTATTTGTAGGTTCAAGAAAGCAATTCTTGGCGGTAAGCAATTCATATTCGTTTCTAATGTCTAGATGTTGGATTTATTTGAGGCAAGAAAGATCAAACCTGTTATTGATAGAGTTTTCAAGTTTGATGAAGCAAAAGAGGCTTATACATACGTGAAATCTCAAAAACATGTTGGCAAGATTGTCATCAAACTATAAGTTTTGAGTTATGCCGTAACTGAACCGTGTTTGCACTTAATAAAACTTTTGATCCGATTTGCAATTACAATGGAAACGAAAGAAGAATCCACAACTAATGTTGACAATGTAGAATGTCAGTCATATCACAAACAAGGTTTTTGTATGAAAGGAGCCAACTGCCAACGTACGCATGCGAGTGAAGCAGTTACTGTGCCTGAATATGAATTCTTTTCCAAATGGCAAGTGAACGTCGCAGTGTGGAAATGTATGCCCTAACAACTTTTTAACGATTCAGTAAATAGACCAGAGGAGGATTCAAAAAAAACTGAGGAAGAGGAGCGACTAGAAAAAGAAAGAGAACGTATTCGAAACAATATTGCGATAAAAAGGCGAAAAGACGAAGAGAATATGGCACGTGAACAAAAACGAGAGGAAAAAATACGCGTACGTCGAAAAGAGTTGCAAGAAAAAGTCGCCAAAAATGCAGTCGAAACTATTCGAAACGATGATGCAAAACGTTTGGCAGAAAACACACAGCCTGAACAAGCAACCACAGAATCTGATTATGTTCTCGATCTGGAAAGATGCAAAGGTGTTGATTTTAATCAACCACGAATCCCTCCTAGTGTACACTACCACGTGCCCGTAATATGGAGACAAAAGGGATTGGACAAATTAATTGCTGCTTATGTAGAATTATACTCGAACATGTCTGATACCACGCTCGCGAAAAAGAGGGCTATCATTGACGCGCTAGATATGGAGGTTTTATGTTACGAGCAGAGTTCCAACAAATCAGTGTATTGGCAGGTGTTGACAAGTAACGCTAAGAGTCTCAAAAAGTGACAAAGATCCTGTTGTGGTTTGTTTGTTATACACAAATAGCCGATCGTACCAGTTTTACTATGCTTCCTATACATGGATTTGGGACACCTTCTCGGAAACGAATTTCGATGGATTTAACGAAGTATGTTCTATTTCGATGAGGGCTCAATTTACAAGACTGCTTGCTATGGCAGAGAGATCACGAGCAATAAATAAGATGGGAGGATTATCGGGTTGTGATAACACACAATTAAAAAACAATGCTAGACCGACTTGATACCGCAGAGCAATGGAATAAAGTTGCGGCAACTACCGAAGCTATAGTAATAGAGGAGTCACTGGAGACCTTACTAAAGTCAATGACAATAGAAGCCCCTCCAAAGCTTGAGCTACCATTAAAGTGGCATGGAGTATTCGATTTTCTGCTAGATGAAAGCTACAAGTCAGGAGTTCACAAACACAAAAAGATGAAAGAAAAATGTAGAAAGATTTATCCTAAAACTCAACAAACAATATAAACAATGTATAGAATACCTGTTGCTCTCATATTGTCGGTTAATCTTCAATTCGCTTGACCTATCAAGTAGCGTTCCCATCTTTATTTGCCTTTTGGTACAAACACCTTATTTAGTCGGCACTATACTGCAACTATATTAGGGAAATGTGAATCTGATAGCAAGTTTGAAGAACTTAACAAGGTCAAAATGAAGTTAGCTACCATCTAGCTAATAAATTTTGAGAAAATGGTAGAGTACTATACACCATTGGTAGCTGCAAACTTGAGAGAAGCACAAGGTGCTGCCCCAGCTGTAGAGCTCAATGAGTTACATACCGTTACAGTTAAGCAGGAGGCATTCGTTATTCCCCGCAGATATTCTGTTAAGAAACTAGTAGGGAAAGGTAGCTATGGTCTTGTATGGTATGTAGTTGGTAGCGAGTGCGTTAACAATTAGTGCCGGTGTAGATACAGAGACTTCTGAAACGGTAGCTGTAAAAAAGAACGTCAGAGTATTCGATACCGTCGATGCAAATGGAGAACCAATTTCGAACGCACTACTTACACAAAAGCGAATTCTCAGGGAGCTGAAAGTATTAATGCACTTAAGAAATCACGAAAACATAGTGAACTTGAAAGACGTTAGCTTTCCAGAAAACTACGAATCGTTCAGAGATGTGTACCTGGTTACTGACTTAATGGAGGGCGATTTGCGGTCAGTCATTCGGTCTAAGCAGTTCTTAAGCGAGCGACACATTATGTACATTAGTACGCACATCAAATATTCACTAACAACTAGTCTATCAAATATTGTGCGCTCTGGCCTTTACTCACTCCCAAAACATACTTCATCGCGATTTAAAGCCTGAAAATGTTTTGATTAATTCAAGCTGCAAAGTCAAACTATGTGACTTTGGTCTAGCCAGAGGAGTAGACTTTGCTAATGATCCAACGTAAGCATTTTCCAACTTTCTGACTTTTAGTATGAGCACCAATTATGTACAAACCAGATGGTATCGAGCTCCTGAGCTTCTACTGAATAGCCCAGAAGTTAGCGCGCAAACGGATGTTTGGTCTATTGGTTGTATCTTTGCTGAGTTACTCGGTGGAGCCACCATGTTTCGAGGAACTTCACCAATAGATCAAATTATCAGAATTTTAAATATAATGGGTACGCCAGATGTTTCTGACGTCAAAGGTAGCCAGCAAGGTATTGACTTTATGAAGCGTCTAAAGGTTTATCATCCTGTGGATTTGGCCATGAAGTTCCCTCATGCCAGTGATAATGCAATTGATTTGTTGAAGCAAATGTTAGCCTTCAATCATGAAAAACGAATATCTGCTAAAGAAGCTTTGAAACATCCATACTTTGCAGAAATTTATGACCCATCGCATTGTATAGAAGGTTCGAAATTCGACTTCAGTTTTGAGAGTAGAATTACTGACACGGCTAGCATCAAGAGGGAATGCTATAACACTATACTCGAGTTCAGAGCTAATTTGCATCCATCTTGTGAACATCTTGAACCTCTCGAGCCAGTAGCTGGAGAAGATTGGTCAGTCATGTCTACCTTAACAAAGTGCTGGGCAGGAGTGCTATCGTACATCAAATAAACTTTGTTAACTTGTAAAATATGATCAACTACGTGCATGTCAAATGTGGAGGCTACTGCACACATCTAGAGTGCATGATGATATCGTCTGGTAGATTCCAGAACGTAAAAATTCCATCAATGTTTGTTCTATTCACGCACGAACAATACGGCAATATATTATTTGATACTGGATACTCTCCACGATTTAATGAAGAAACGAGTACGTTCCCGTTCTCATTATATGCATTGGTTACACCAGTTCATGTGCACAAAAGCGAAACAGCAGCAGAGCAACTTTTACGTTTGGGAATCCAACCAGACTCAGTTAATTATATTATCATTTCTCATTTTCACGCCGATCACGTGAGTGGACTACGAGACTTTTCAAACGCAAAATTTGTGTGCCTGGAGAGTGAATATACAGCAATACAAGTACTCGGTAAATCTAGTTCATTTACAGCAGCAAGACATGCCTTTATTCCAGCATTACTACCACCAGATTTCGATAAACGTGTACTAACAATCAGCGATAAAGGATTTAAGCAACAAACAGAACAATTTAAACGACATCTGGACCCAAGGTATGCACCATTTGATGTTGTTTATGATTTGTTTAATGACGGTACTGTCTCCATTGTACCACTACCAGGTCATACTCCAGGTCACTTGGGTTGTTTCATCAAAAAACAAGATGAATTATATTTTCTAATCGGCGACGCCTGTTGGCACTCTAAATCGTTCCAAGGTACAAGTGACAATTTACACGATCCTAAAGGTGATATCATTCCACCTAGTTATGTAACATCACTCATCCACTTTAATTGGAATTCCTATTTGCAGACATTAAGAGCGATAAGAAAGTTGTATATTGACCAAAAGAATGGACAAGTTTGGGCGAATCAAAATTTACATATCATACCAAGTCATTGTCCTGAAGTGTATGATCGATACGTTACAGATAAGGAGCAGTTAGTGTCCAAATTATAATTACTTTTTCATGTCTTTGACGTTCTTAACATAAAAGTGTTGTTTGTGTCCTAATTTCTCATAATAGTAGGCTAGATCATCTGCTTGTTCTCTTGTAGGAAGTGTTTTAACGAGATACGTGTTTGCGTGATCATCGTATCTGAATACTGCCCACTCACCTTCCAATGCGTCTATAGTATCTCTTGTTGGTTCATTTTTTGTGTTTAATGGGTCACCTGGTGGTTGTGCTAATCTACCAGGGTCGTTTGGGTCGCGTACGTTCCAAACAATTTGTGTCGATTGTTTCTTTGTAGAGTACAAGCGATACTCTGGGAACGTGGCTGCGTACTTTGTTAGTACTCGTAGCATTATTATATTTTTAGCCACAATTCTGTTATCTCAGTCGTTCAAAAATCACGGGATGCGAAACAGACGTTTGGAATTTTTACTTGTTTCTTCTTTTTCATTGTAAGATTTGTAAAAGATGCAAACTAACGACATTGATCTTCTAGCTCCAGACGTTCCCAATCTTGGAATGCTACTTGTACTCGAAGAGAAGTCGAAGCAACTTAGTGAGAGTTTTGCGAATTTGACAGGTGGTTTGCAGTCAGCAATGCACGCCGTACGCTAAATACTTAACAAATAACACTATAGACAAGTGCTATTACGCTACAACACATAGAAATACACTCTCAGAGTGTAAAAGAGATTTGTAACACTGTAAATGAAGATATAAGTATTATGGAGTCGTTTGTAGGCCGTTGTGACGAACTAAATGAACAATTTAAACAAATGAAACAGTTACACGCACAAATGTAAGTGCTTTACTAAGCAAAAATTAATTTTATAGTAAACAACTGCGCAAAACGGTAGACTACTTGGATAATTTGATGTTGACACAACAGTTACACTAATCACGCACTTCTCCAATATAGTGGTACTTTGTAGACTCTCTGTAAAATGTTTCCCAATCATCAATAGCCTTCTGTGCAGCCTCATCTAGATCTTGATACACGTGTGAGTCTTTGGTGCATTTCTCATCGTTTTGGTCGTTGAGAAACTACGTGTACCATCACGACCACAGAAAAAGTTGTAGCCCGACCCAGGTCCATAATAGTTTCGTCCGCTTGAAACATCAAAGATATGCCCTTTGACAACTAATAATATTGGTAGGTTTGGGTCGCTTCCATCATAGTGTTTTAAATCATCTTTCGAAAGTGTAAAATAGTCGTTTGCATGAGCTCCACCACTTCGTTTAAATGGTATATTTAATGTCGTCAAATCAAGACCACCTTCTGGTACGACTGAGGCGTTGAATCGTCTAAAATACCACGTGGCTCCGAGAACTAACGCAGTCCAGAATGCTATCAGTACAACAAATTGTTTCCATCGTGACGATTTGGGTTGTTTAGCTTTGCTGGTGTCTTCTTTATCTTGTATTTTGGTTGTTGTGTCGCCAACGTTCCTATGCGTGATATTTGTGGCCATGGTTGATCACAAACTTTTCGCTTCATGTAGCTGTTGCTGACCTCAAAGCCGTTACACGGATTGACCAAAAATTCAGTAAGGAAAAATAGAATCTGCTTGCTACTGCTGAGCAAGAGAAATATCGAATAGCTCTCACATTTCAGTACAAATCTTTTAGCTACTTGAACATAGCATGCACCAATGTGAAAGAAAGAGAACACTAGCGAACAAATAGTGCGACAGCAACGGTGCGCGTCAATTTTGATTGTTACGCATATCGGGACAGATTCGAACTACTGGAGTTTTTAGGTACAATTTACAATGCGGGTTTCCGCCCTTGTCTGAGTTTGTTGGCTCGCTACAAATTTATGCGCGTTTGTGGCTCTTAGTTTTGCTCAACAATCTTCATGAAACAAAAGCAGGACGTAACGAAGCCAGTAAGTTGTGTAAACATCTGTACGAAGCAATGAATCGTTGTGAAAGACACAAACGTTCTCATTCACAAAGCGTTTCATTTGCTTCTCAGATGTTCATCAGAATACTAACATGTAACAGAGCGAAGAAATCGTCGATCCTAGGGATCCCAACGTCAAGCATGCCGGCTCATTGGTAGTAATGGTTGGTTTTGATTGGATTCTAGTGGCTATTGGAGCTCTATGCGCTTCTGTAGTCGGTATCATACCTCTGTTATTCTTTATGACTGTTGGTAGTCTTCAAGGAAGTCTCGCCACAGCCTCTGCCGATGCTATTCAGTAAGTTGTACAAAAAAATATTTAACAATTATCAGAAACGAAGTCAACAACATCGGTCTAAGTATTACATATATCGCTATAGGCGCCTTCTTTTCGGCCTTCTTAGGTCAATTCTTTTTGAAGACGGGTGCTGCGAGAATCTCGCAAAAACTTAAAACAGCGTTCTTCAAGAGTGTTATGACACAAGAAGTAGGCTACTTTGACATCAAGTCTTCTGGTTTTCTACTAAAGAATCTCACAGAAGATGTCACCAAGGTAATGAACGTTTTCACAACGGATCTCTTTACATTGTCCCAAAATATTGGTCAAGTCATCGCTGGTGTAATTCTAGCGCTACAAAATGCCTGGCAAACAGGTCTACTAGGTTATACTTCAGTTCCTTTGATGGTTTTCGTTATCGTCATCGCAGGTAGAATTATTGCCTTTTTATCTGCTCGTGGAGCAAAACAACTTGGAGACTCGGTCTCTACCGCGAACGAAGTTATCGGAGCGATGAAAACAGTACGCTCAATGGCAGGAGAACAAAAAGAAATGTCAAGATATGCTGAAAATTTGAAAAAGGTCAGATTCACTGGTATCGCTACCGCTTTCACTACTGGTTTCTCACTTGGTTCTTCCATGTTCTTCATGTGGGGAGCTATGACTATGGCTTTGTGGTGGGCAGGTAGACTCATGAGCAGTGGTGACATCACAATTGCCAATTTGACTAGAATTTGGGGTTACTTGTTGCTCTCCGTTATGGGTATTCAAAATTTCCTCAACACCATTCCAAACATGGTCAAGGCTCAAAATTCACTCAGAATTTTGTTAAATGTTATCAAGCGTGATCCTGCTATCAAGTACAAAGGTGGAGTCAAACCAGACACACTCAAGGGCCACATTGTCATCGATAATGTTACTTTCAGATACCCATCACGTCCAAAGGTTATCGCATTGAAGAACTTTTCGTTAGAAATCTTACCCACTACTAGTGTTGCACTTGTTGGTGCTTCTGGTAGCGGTAAATCAACCATTGTTGGTTTGTTAGAGAAATGGTACGAACCAGAAGCAGGAAGTATCACTATTGACGGAGTCGACATTCGTACTATCGATTCCGAGTGGTTGCACACCAACATTGGTATCGTATCTCAAGAACCAACTCTATTCGCCGGAACTATTCGCAAGAATATCACATACGCCGTTGATACTGTCAACTTTAACATTCGTACTAGAGCAGAAGCAGCCAAGGTACCAGAAGAAGATATCGAACGCATGTTGGTCAAGGTTGACGAAAATATTATTCTAGAAGCAGCCAAAGCAGCCAACGCTCACGATTTCATTACAAGATTACCCAATGGTTACGATACCGTTATCGGTGAACGTGGTGTATCATTATCAGGAGGTCAAAAGCAACGTATTGCCATCGCAAGAGCCGTTCTCCAAAAACCAAGTATTCTATTATTAGACGAAGCTACTTCTGCTCTAGATTCCAAGAGTGAATCATTAGTACAAGATGCTCTTGACAAACTCATGGAAGGCAAAACTTCAATCGTAGTTGCTCATCGTTTGAGTACGATCCAAAACTGTAATAAGATTATCGTTATGAAACAAGGTCAAATTATCGAAACAGGAACTCATGACGAGTTGATTGACAAACCAGACGGTGCTTACCAAAGTTTGGCGTTGAAGCAACAAATCACTGGTATCAAGGGATCTCGTTCCAGTCAAAATCTAAGCACATCCTCATCAGCTGATGATTTGTCATCATCTGAAGATGCCAACTTTAAACCTAACGAACAACTACACTCTGAAGATGTCAAGACTGATACTAGTGATGTTTTGTTGACTGTTTCTTCTGTTACTACACCACAAGATGAAGAAGAGAAAAAGATTGTAAAGAAAAAGAAGAGACGTTTTGGAAGAAAAAAGAATTTGGAAGAATTCAAAAATGTTGAAGAAGTTGCTGATGCTCGTGAACCAAAAGTTCGAACAATTTTCCCC
>JAESGV010001175.1_pt1 | contig 11141 bp, 8 predicted proteins | sample 9269781 | NCBI WGS metagenome assembly JAESGV01 (sample SAMN15741586, study PRJNA653496) | algae metagenome | isolation source: Tildeniella torsiva UHER 1998/13D and co-occurring heterotrophs from... | place: Slovakia: Slovak Paradise National Park, Hrabusice, Kosice Region | collected 2000-01-01
CTGCTCCATACACCGCCAATACTTTTTTATCTGCTTCTAATACGCCCAATGGAAATACGTCGAGTTTTGGTTCTCCTGTTTTCTTTCTGCGACGATTCTCTCGTACCAGATCCAAATCGCGTTGTTCTTTTGCATTGGCTGCTGTTCGTCGTACTTGATCTGGAAATGATTCTTCTGAAACAGATATTTCTGTAGCGAACCAATTCGGAAGTGGTGCTAGCCGCGGTGGTTTCTTTCGCAACGATTGAAAATATTCTACGAATTCTGAGGCTGTACTCGGTAACGAATGATGTGGAGGATGTGTTTGTGTTTTATCTAATTTGATTATTGGTTCTCGTGGTATTGTTCGTGCGGGTGAAGGTGTCGCGTGAGTACCACTTAGACGGGAAAGCGACGACAAATGAACCATGTGGTGTACATTGAAATTTCTTATAGTTGACTAATGTTTGGTAGTAAAATGTTATTTGCTGTACTTTGATTCAAGGTTCTACCTGTATTACGACTGCTAGATTTAGTGACTGTTCCTGACGAGGGTAGTACTTTATTTACAAAAGCAAATATTACACCAAGAGGTCAGCTGAAGGAGTATGCGCTTACGAGCTTCTATCACTGTCAGCGCTAACTTAAATTGTTTATGGCAATGGTCTCCTATGTCAAACGTCAGTAGTGCCATACCTTTTTAAACAGCGCATTAATTGTACCAACGAATCACCAAGACAAAAAACAATGAGAGTTTTCATCTAGTGCTAACGTCGCAGCTGCTTCATTTGCTGCTGTACTTGTTGCGTTACTCGTTATGTTGTAGTGGTATTAAATAGTGTTGTTTTAGAATCAAATGTTCTATCTATGCAACTATGAATAATTAGTCTGGAACACGAAAATGACGCGTATGTAACTGTGAGCAAAAGAGCCGTTCTTGAATGAAGTACTGGTGTGAAAATGTATTACATTCGCCCGTTCGTTACAATAGCTAGTCTGCTTAATTAGACACAATAGTGTCGACAAAATCGTATTCTTTAAAGTAATCTTTCGTGCCCAAAAATTGTTTGGTCACTTGTGGGCGACGATCCTGTGTGTTACAATCCTAGCGTTGTGAGATTAATTAATTTATGAAACTACATTGCAGGAAAATTCTTTATTCAAAAACTTGAACTAACTATACAATGTTCGCTATTCGGCAACATTTTTTTTGATGTTGGCTAAATTGGCGTTCTTTTCATATCTTGGGCAGTCAGGATTTGGGCATGATTGTCCTTGGCAAAGCCCAACTAAACAGGCCGATTTGCATTTAATGCAATTTGATCTTGGATTGAGAAAGTCACACGCTCCACAACATATTTGGCAGGGACTTTGGGCTTCGGCAACCAAGCTTATCATCATCACGATTACTAATGTAACGAATACTACAAATCTCATGTTTGATTTTTTAATATCTCTACAAAAACGCAATCTTTAGATCTATTTAAACCAAAATCCGAAGGTGCTACTGTATAAATAGTCCCCTTCAGATCATATTAAATCAAAATGATATTCATGAAGGGTACTACTGTACAAATACTATCCAATAAGATGTTTTCAAAAGGTCTGGCAGGTCAACTTTAATGTAGAAATTAAGCTAGCATAAAACGAAAAGGGACAGATTGCTGCTTAGACTAATCCGAGACAGATGAACTGGAGATCTCTGCCGAGGGATTGTCGTGGTTGTAACTAAGGTAACCTTAGTTGACACTGATGATCTTTGAGTTGTTGTGTCTTGAGAGATATTAATAGTTGCGAGGTTAATGACCAGTGGCTCACTGTTGTTGTCACATGCAACTATCATTTACTCTATGGTCTTCTGTGCAAAAAACTCTTTTCTTATGGGACCGAATTATTTATCTTTGCACGAAAATGAAGAGAAAGATGTGGCGATTACGAATTTGAGATCGAATGGTGTTGATCTGCTTTTGTTGTTCTGGCATGTTGAATTTTATCTACGATAAATTGTTTCTGGTCTATATAACACCGAATCTATAATGTTTTCACTTTGCAGCTAACGCGACTACGAATAGAATCGAACAGCGATAATAACCGTCAGTAACTTGTCTCTCAAAACGACATTATTCGTCCAACGGCATGTAACAGAAATCAAATGGCGGTTGTCACCATGTGATAGAATGAAACAGAATATTTGCTGTCTTTTTTGGTTCCCTGACTCTGCGCCTTACTGTGTAAGTTGTAAAGAGATTCGTAGAACGTTCAACTTTGCTTCATGTCAAAATCGGTTTTTTAAAACGACGCAAACAGCGATAGATGTCATCAACGACTCTATTTCCAACTGTTTCACCTGGTTCACTACCGTCTGCATCAGTATCAGATGAATCATCTGCACCAAACTTTTTTATTGCCAGCATTATCGTTAGTGTTGGTCTATCGTGCGTGTTTTTCGTCATTTGCGCGATTTTATTTATCGTTCGACAAATCATACAATGCACAGTCGAAAATAGGAATATGAAAACGCTACGAGCTCATAAAAAAGGAGAGAACTCTGATCTAACAGAAGAAACTCGCCAAATACTCAAAGAAAAGGACAAAAAGTTACAAACATGTATGGATGTACTTTTCATCTTTGAAAATGGGTTCTTTATGCTGACTATGCTCGTCGTTATAACAATATTGGCCGAAGCGGTAGCGTTCAATTTGATGCACTGGGGTTACGCGATAGGTTTCGGTTTAGGTATCATCATCGCAACTTCTATCCACACGTTCCGCGTGCGTCGTGTAGAACGCCAAAAAGCACTAAAAGAAGCCATCGATGTAACAGCTATCGATAATCCACTTGAAGAAGAAGGCGATACCACGCCAGCACCACTAGAAACACCAACAACAGATCAAGAATTGCAAAATACTCAAGAACAACCTGAACTTTTGAGTCCTATGAATGAGCAAGAACTACAAGCCGTTCAACACATCAAACAAGAGTCGTTGGAAATCAAACCAGAAAATCCATCGTCACCAGTTGTTCATTCGACACCATTTACTGATGAAGAAATCATTCACAAAGAAGAACGATTGTAAGTTGATTCTTATTAAATAACAAAATAGTCAATTTTGTCATGTCATACTCATGCCTTTGGAAATATACGTTCGTGCGTTGCAATTTGGAATTATGAGAGGATACCGATTCCCATTATTCTTGATATACTTTTTAATTACAATGCTAGTCGCGTTTGTACTTACTAGTGCCTTTTATGGTACTTGCATCTGTACAGAACCGTATGACTTCACAACTACATTTTCACGATATACAAATGGCGCAGCGTGTGCATCAGGAAAACTTTGTACTGTTGTTGCCATGTTACCAGAAGAACCATCCACACAAATGATTATCAAATTCTACTCACAAGTAACAATCTTACACACTAATTAACAATTCATTAGGATATCCCAGTTAACGCGTACTTGACGTATTCTAAAACGATAAAACAACCAGCGTTACTAGATAAAAACGCAACAACTGTACATTGCTCCTATTTTGACTTGAACAGTCAAATTGCAGAACTAGAGTCAAGATATATCTACACATGCGACATGACTGGTTTAACGCCAAGTACACAATACTATTTTACAATAGGTATCCAGAATTGGCAGTACACGACCAACCAAACAATTATACAAAGCAAAAACGCCACGACTGGGTGGTACTTGGGTTATGTTACAGCTTCTGGTCCATCTTCTCGTCCGTTCTCATTTGTAACCATGCATAACACAACTGAAGATGTGTTTTTTGTTACAGGAGGTGATCAAGGTGCATATACGCTAGTTAGTGATTTAATGAAGCAAGCAGTTGCTTTGGATCCACAATTCATCGCAATTGGTGGAGATATGAACTATGATAACGGTTTGGTAGCGTGTTACCGCCGTGTGTTGAATGGGTTGAATATTTACGCAGAAAATGCGTTTTCGCCAACGACAGGAGCGATGATTCCGTTACTAACGGCTATTGGTAACCATGAAGCCATTTGGTACAAGTTTGCAAGCGATCGTGCAGGTATTCAACAATACTTGGCGTATTACTCGCATCAGGTTAATACTACTCCTAACAATAGAACTACGTATCATGCTCATACACTAGGAAAATCTGTATCGTTACTAGTGTTAGATTCTTATGTTTATGAATCACATTCTTCACAAGTGCCTTTTATTCAAAACATGTGGACAACAAGTCACGCAGGTCGTATCAAATTGGCAATGTATCACGCTCCATTGTTCCCATCTTCTCGTCCATTAACTACAGCAGTAAGTGTTGTTGGACAACAAGTATGGGAACCTGTTTTCTCTTCTCTAAATATGACTATGGGTTTCGAGAATCATGATCATACATTAAAGAGAACGCATGTTATCAGAAATGGTATCATACGAAACGCGACTGATCGAGGAGTTGTATATGTTGGAGATGGAAACATGGGCGTTACGGCAAGACACGCTGATCTAACAAGACCTTTTATCGCGTATGGATCAGATGCTTCTCACTTTTGGATAGTGAGATGCAATAGTGTTACGGGAGTAAATGCTACAGCTGTTGGACAGGGAGGTGTAAGGTTACATAACATCATTAGACCACCTCAGTAAATGTAATTTATTGTAGAAATGAAGTTTTCAGTCAACTATGTTTGATGTCAAAACGTATGCGCACAAATGACGCACTGTTACCACAAGAATTAATCGAAATTATTTATGAATTTACCGGCGTGGAACACGCTTTCGATTTACGACTAATCTCACACGATTTTGACCTATCTAACAGCGATAAAATATGGATAACACTCGCAAAACAAAAAGGGTGGCGACTATTACCGAACCAAAAAGCATTTAATTATTGTTTGGAAAGAGTAACAAGAAAACGACTAATAGAAAAGTATTTAAATCATGTTCGACCTCTCATTCACGAAGTGTACCCTCCAGATAACAAGCCAATTATAGTGCCGGATTCTTTTACTTTACCGTACGATTTGGAAGCGTTTTTTGAATTAAGCTCTGGCTTTTCATTCGAAGGTGGCGATTATTTTACACCAAATATGTCGAAAGAACTGCATATACTATACGACGAGGATGAAAAAACATATCTACATACCAGTAACAAAATAACAACAAAGTGGTTAGTATTTGGACAGGAAGCAGAGTATTCCGAATGGTTAGTATGTTGCGATGAAGAGAATCCCGATTTTGGCGGAATATCGTACTTTGTCAATAATTGTTCAACAGGAGAATTTGTACACAAAAGCTTCTTAGACATGATGGAGGGGATGTACAAAGCATTCAAACGATTACAAGAAGTTTTTACTAATGAAGAAATATTACATCTAGTCGAGAATGGATGCTCAGATTCGGGATCGGAATCGTCTTACAGAGGTAACGATCCAGTTGAATTATTAGCTACAATGCGATCTTGGAAAGATCCACATGTATACCAAATCGAAAGAGAAAAATTCTTTTCACGAATACAAGAATAAAACGATAAACACTAAATTTATAAATACATAACAAACACTGCTAACAATAAAGCCAAGCTCATACTAACTGATGATGCAGATCCAGGGAACAAGGTCACAACTGGCGTTTTGGTGGTAGTAGTTGGTTGAACAGTTGTAGTTGGCATGACTGTAGTTGTTGGTTTGACAGTGGTAGTTGGCACAATAGTGGTAGTTGCTGGAGTGGTAGGTGGAACAGAACATTGTGAACCTTGCCATCCAGAGTTACATGAGCAAGTACCCGAAGCTGTTGTTCCGTAACATGTACCATGACCAGAGCATACAGTAGGATCAGTTCCTAGTATACCAGCACATGATGTGACTTGTGAGCAATCAGCTCCATAATATGGTGCTTGACATGAACAAGCAATCGTAACACCATCAGGTGCGTAACCACAAGAACCATGTGCCGAACAAACACTTGGATCATTCGCAGCAACGCCGTTACACGACATGAGTACGTCACAACCAACTCCAGTATAAGGTGATTTACACTGACAAGCACCAAATCCTGGTGCCGTTTGTTTGCAAGTACCATGAGTGCTGCCACCGCAAACGTTTGGATCAAAGATTGATAGTTGATTGCAGTTGATAACTTTACCGCAATCGGCGGTGAAATAGTATTGGTTACAGCTACAGATACCATATCCAGTGTTGTTCATGGTACACAAACCACTTGCCGAACAAACAGTTGGATCCTTGTTGCTTACACCGTTGCAAGTAATGTTATTGATAAAGCTAATGTTACGGATGTATGCTCGATCAGTACCATAACCAGAGATGTAGTACTTGTAGTATTGCCATCGAACAACGTGGTTACCACTTGAGATGTTATAGGTTCTCAACTGAAGCCATTTGTTATTAGTGTCACCATAGTTGCTGATGACTTTGCCGTCCAAAGTGAAGATCATGTAACTCAGTGTAGCGTATGGGTACGTTGAAACTAGGTACTCAAACTGCAATGCAACAAAGTCGTTTGGAGCAACTGTAAAGTTGAACTCCAGAGTCGAATAAGAGTTTAGTGGTGCTACTCCACCAGAGTCAAAGTATTCGCCATTGTAGTTCCATGCAGAGTAGGTGTTTGCCAGAGCATAGGAGGCGAAAGTGCGTACAGCCATGTTTGGTGATAGTTCACAGTTGGCGCCATAGTATGGGAAGTTACACTTGCAGCTTTGAACGTTGTTCGTGCGAATGCATTTTCCGACACTACTGCATACTTGAGGATCAAGTACCGAGTAGTTACCACACTTGAATTGATCAGAGCAGTCAGGTCCAGTATATGGATAGATACAGGTACAGGTAGCATTACCGTTCACTGGATCTACCGGCGCACCGCAACCAGTGCTCTTTGTTGGCCCACCACACACGTAGGATGTGTTAGAAGCAGAGATTCCAGAACAAGTTGCGACTTTCTCGCATTGTTGTCCATAGTAGTAACCATAGCATGTACAGACACCTTGTGATGGATTAGAATTATTTGCGCGGCAATATCCTTGACTCTTGGTGCACACTGATGTATAGTTATTCCATTGGATACCATAGCACTGAATTGGATTCTCGCATTGTTGGCCATATGCATAGCTATCGCAATCGCATGTACCAGTCGCGTTGTTCCATGGTGAGATGCAATTACCAGCGTTTGAACAAACATGAGAATAGTTGTTATACGCTATGCCGTAGCAAGTCGTAGGGATTTGGCATTCGTCGCCAAATGCTCCAGAGTAGCAATTGCAGTAGCCACGGTTGTTTGAATCTTTGTAGCAGGTACCTTGACTTGAACATACCGAAGCGTTGTTGTAGTCAATTCCGTAACATTGGCGAAGACTTTCACAATATGTTCTAGAGATTGTTAGTAAAACCAATTGTATAGCTTACCCATTATAGTTGGTACCACAGTTACACTTTCCTACTGGACTACCTAGTGAAACTTGTTGGCATGTTCCACGAGAGGAACTAGTGCAAACGTACGAATAGTTGTTATAGTTGATACCTCCACAGTTTAGAACAACAGAGCAGTCGGCACCATAGTAGCCACTGTAACAACTGCAAACACCAGTTTCGTTTCCATATGGAGCATTGCAAGTACCTGAGCCACTGCAACGATTTGCTTGATCAAAGTCAACACCGTTACAGTTCAGTTTTTTTTGGCAATAACTTCCATATCTTTTCTGGTAACAGATGCAAGTTCCGTTAATAGAGTTTCCGTTGCAGTAACCACCATTTACACCGGAAGAGCAAGCAGTTGCGTCAGTTGCTGGAACAGAATACGGACCAGCTGCAGAGTTACACATAACTGGGTTCTCGCATATCTGTCCATAGTAGTAACCGTTGCAGTAGCATTGACCAAAAGATGTAGAGTCAACTGCGTAGCAATTACCATGGTTGCGCTACAAGAACCACGTCCGGAGCAAACTTGAGCGTTGTTCCATGTTACATTGTTGCAAGTAAGTGTTTGTTCACAATCTTTTCCGTAGACTCCAGCTACGCAGTTGCAAGTACCAGTACCGTTGTTGTATGGCAACTTGTTGCAGACACCTTGGTTGGAACACTGAGTGGAATTTAATCCGTTTCCATTGCAGGTCAATGGAGTGCGACAGTCGGCGCCAAAGTAATTGGTATCACAAGTACAGGTGCCGACACCTGGAGTTGCTGTTGGGTTACAGACACCATGTCCAGAGCAAACGCTATCGGCACCTTGACCAACTCCGAAGCACGTAAGATTGACAAGTTTGAAATTAATGTTGCGGACCCATGCGCGATCTTGTCCTTGTTCTCTAGCGCTGTCTTTGGTATAGCGGAAAACTACTGTATGGTTTCCTGGGTTGTATGGAGCCCAGTTGTACTTGGTTGTATAGGAGACAGTGGTCCATGTGAGTTGATTACCAGAGAAACTTTGTTGGACGGTGTTATCGGTTTGGTACTGTAGCATGTCATAGTTTAACTCACTTGAGACCATGTATTGGAAGTCTATTGTTAGATAGTAGCCGATCGGAATGTTGATAAGGAACTTTAGCTCGTTATTGATGGATTGGTTTCCAACGTTGTTTCCCGAATCATATGCTCCAATGGTAGAGTTATAAGTCCAGGTGGCGCAACTTCCAAGAGGGTAAGTACAGGTCTCAGTTGTGGCGTTTGGTGAGACTGGGTACGTCTGTGCCAGTATGCCCGTAACAAAGGCGAGAAGAAGCACTGCAACTCTGCCTTGTGTCATGATTTTGTGAAATTTGGTTTCTGCGCCAAGCACAGACGAATCTAATCGCTTGTCCAACACCTGTCAAAACGCATTATCTACGTCTTTGTTGGTGCACTTTGTATGGTTTGGGATATTCTAGCTGGTTGTCATATGTCACGAAACTATGGTAAACCAAACACAAAAGGCTTGTAGTTTGCTCTCCGAAAGGTAATCTGTTCCTGCAAACGTAGTGGATTTCTAACTGCAGGACCGTTATACTAACGGTCTCTTGAGTCAAGGGGGTACCTCTTGCTGGCTTTTACGCCAGCTGTAGTTACGAGGAGGTTAATACTTTTCAATTTCTTATAAACAAAGCATTAATTCTTTACGTTTACACTCAGGACTATAGATAGGAAGTACTTATTGGATTGCAAATTTGATCGTCTTAGTTTTTTGCTTCTGCTGTGTATTGCTCATCTTTGTTTGTCTTGTAATGTGAAATGGACAACCTGGTCATACTTGCTTTGTTTGTCTTTATGACACTAACATTGTCACAAGAGGACAGGGTTACATTTTTGCCCGGTTACGGAGCCATACCAAACGATACTGTATACGCTGGAAACATACCAATAGCAAATGGCAAAAGATCAGGAACCATGTTTTACTTGTTCTTCGAGACGTCTAATGTAGACAAAACAGTGCCAATAGTACTATGGCTGAACGGAGGACCACGGTGTTCCAGCTTATTGGGAGCGTTTGAAGAACAAGTCAGTCCATTTTACCTAGATGACGAGGGAAAACTGTTTCGAAACCCATACGGATGGAACAAAGCTGCACATGTTCTCTTTGTCGATAATCCAATCGGAACCGGTTTTTCAACTGTCGACAATGATGCAAGTTATGCCGTATGAACAACACACAACATATCTAACAACACAGACAAACCAAGATCAAGTTTCTGACGATTTATACCAACTATTGAACAAGTTTTTAGAAAAGCACCCAGAATATCAACAAAGTGAATGGATTCTTTCTGGTGAAAGTTATGCTGGAAAGTACATTCCCAATTTGGCACAAAAGATTCTCACCAACCAACTAAAGAGTGGAAATCTAGTTCGTGTTCCATCAGCACTACTAATAGGAGATGGTTTAATCGATCCATTAATACAACGAAATATTCGACCAGAACAAGCATACTATAACGGATTTATTTCTTCGAAACAACTCGAGCAAGAGTCTGCGCTGCGCGAACAGTGTATTCGTCACATACAATCAGCAAACACGCAAGAACGATCATCACCATGCGAAGCGATGCGTAACTTTATCATGTTAAATTCTGGAATAGTGAACATTTACGACGTACGAACGTATTATCCATCGAACAACAAAACTATTTTGGAATCATATTTTAATCAAGAACAATTCAAACAAGCAGTTCACACAACGAGAACAAAACCATATATTACGTGCGATCCAATCATTTACGATTATTTGAAAAATGATATCTTGGTCAATATCAAGGAAATGATTCCGCAATTGTCAAAACACATGAGAATTGTTTTATTTGCAGGAAATTTTGATTTACAAGATGGACCAATCGGCACCGAACAAATGTTACTTTCCATGGGCGACATTGGAGAAGCGTTCGCAAAATCACCAAGAAATTTATGGTTTTCATCATTAAACAATGTTGTAGCAGGGTACGAGCAAGTACTAGGAAATATTAGTTACGTCATTGTACATGGAGCAGGTCACTACGTTCCTCAACATCAACCAAGTAATAGTTTGGATGTTCTGACACGAGTTACAAAGAATCAACCATTGTGTGGACCAGGAGAATCTATTCCACTATCATATACGGATCTTGTACCTGCCGAGTACAAAAAGTATTTTTATGACATAAAATTGAGTCAGTATCGTCTACCATGTGAGGTTTCGCAACTAGTTTGTGAGCATGTGTTACATGGATGCAATGGAAATGGAAAATGTGTGAATGGATATTGTGTTTGTAAAGAAGGGTTCGCTGGTGAGCAGTGTTTGACTGAAATTGTTGATGGAACAAGTGTATCGTCACATAAAGCAGAAAATGTGCCACAGCAGACATGGAAACATGTCAAAATTGCAGTACCACTTCGTAAAAGAAATGTAGAGATCACGCTATCGTGGTCTAAAGAGAACGTCACCTATGTAAGAGATGCACCACCTCCAATACTTGGTTTACCAAACGGAAAAATATGTCTGTACACGCTCAGAGATAAATTGCCAACTCACACCAACCATGAAAGTTCCAGATGCACAAGTAGCGATACAGAAATCGTACTGTCATCTTCTTACGAAGCGAACGCAAATAATGTATATTTATATGTAGCTGTATTCAATGGACAACCATTCCCAGTGAGTTACACGCTTTCATACACCACTTCACCTGTTGAGGTAAACCAATGGACAACCATGTTGTC
>JAESGV010001176.1_pt1 | contig 11132 bp, 8 predicted proteins | sample 9269781 | NCBI WGS metagenome assembly JAESGV01 (sample SAMN15741586, study PRJNA653496) | algae metagenome | isolation source: Tildeniella torsiva UHER 1998/13D and co-occurring heterotrophs from... | place: Slovakia: Slovak Paradise National Park, Hrabusice, Kosice Region | collected 2000-01-01
TTCTTTCTTGGAGTATCCTCCTCATTGTCGTGAGGCATGTTCCTATAGTTCTACCTGCAACGGCTTCTTTTGAACAGTGTTTGATGACAGGTAGGTTGACTAAACCTTAGTAAACGTTCAGACCAAAAGCAAACAAAAATGGGAGTGACGAGGACCATCCTCATATCTGTATCACTATTATTATTTATTGTCGCACCCATATACCTGTTAACTTATACTATTTATTCGCCACAATGCCGATTCTCGTCAAGCAACAGCGAAAAAGTTGTACTAGTCGGTGACCCACAAATGGAAGGCAACACTCGTGTTTTCCATCAGGGATGGTATGGAAAACTCAACAACGATTTTAATGACTGGTACTTTTGGGTCATTATGCGCAATGTTTATCATCTTTTACGCCCACACCACATTGTTGTTTTGGGAGATCTGTTCTCATCACAATATATCGATAGCATTGAGTTCCAAATTCGTAAAGCCCGCTACGAGCGAAACTTTGGTCCAACGTTGCTTGCACCAAGTACAACAAAGTTAATCAACTTGACAGGCAACCATGATGTTGGTTACGGAGATGATCTTCCAGATTATCGTATGACATACTTTGAAACTCAGTTTGGTCATCAAAACACAGTATATAAAGAAGGCGAACACCACTTTGTTATTTTGAATTCCATGGCTCTAGATGGTGCATATGACAAGGTACGTTTGACAAGAAAAGAGCTAACTATTGTAGAAACTACGAGATAACGCATGGAATCACTTGAAAAACACTGCAGCCAAGAAATTAGACAACGTGATTCTATTCACTCATATTCCATTGCATAAACCAAGAGGTGTTTGCAAAGGTGATATTCCAAGTATTAGGTGGAACGAGTAAGTGGTTCAAAAAGTTTGATAACATATAGGGATAACTCTGCAGCAGTAGAGCAAACAGTTTTGAGTCAAACAGCTACAAAATATATTTTGAACGAGTTGAAACCAAAGTATGTTTTTACAGGTCATGATCACGAAGGATGTGCGTACAAGCATAACGACCATACAACAGAGTAAGTAGATATGCTGAGTCTAACTTTTAGATACACTGTAAGAACAATCATGGGAGATCATGGTGGAAACATTGGGCTGTTCGAGTATGCAAAGAATAATGACGGTAAGTATGAGTATCGATACAGTGACTGCTCATACTTTGAAACAACTACTATTTGGGTGTACTTTATTACGACAGGAATTTGGGCAATTTTGATGATCCTCGTTCTCATTTTCCTAATGCTTGGCAAGTTGTGGCGTAAATTGACAGGAGGTGAAAAAGTAAAACAACAGTAAATACAAATATAAATTTAAATTAATTTGCCCACAAGGAAACTTAAAATCGCAATAACGATAAGTATAATGAGCGAGTATCCCTCAATGGCTTGTAATTGTTGTGCAGGTGGTCGTTTCTTATCAACTGGTTTCTCAGTGTCTTCTTGTTCCATTTTGGATCTCTTCCGTAACATCTGTTCACTACTCAATTGTCTTTCTAATTGTGCAATACGATCTTTTTCTACTTGAAGTTCATTCTCGTGTTCTTGCTCGAGTGTCTTGATTTTTTGTAAAACTGTCTTCAACTTCTCGCTAACGTTGCGATATTCAACTGAAAGTTTTTCATATTCGGTGCGATCAATCTTATCAATCATCTCTTGGCGTTGTTCTCTTCCTGTTGCACGTTCTTCAACAAGTTGTTTTGTCTCTTGGGCAACAGATGCCAACTGTTGACGTTGTCTCTCTTCCTCTTGTCTTTCTTTTTCTTGTTGTTGACGTTGAGCAGCAAGTTTTTGTTGTTCTTGTTGCTGTAATAACAACTGTCTTTGTTGTTCTTGCTGTTGTGCGAGTTTCCTCTCTTGTTCTTTCTTCTCTGCAAGAATACGCTCCTCTTCTTGCTTTTGGTTGAGTTGTTGCTGTTGCTTGAGCAATAGTTCTTTTTGTTCTTGTGCTTTTCTTTCTTGCTCACGTTGCAACTCTGCTTCGCGTTCTCTACGTACTTGTTCCTCTTTTCTGATGCGTTCTGCTTCAGCTTCTCTTTCGCGTCTTCTTTTCTCTTCTGCCATGCGTTCTTCTTCTCTTCTTTGTATCTCTTCTCTGCGTTCTTGCTCCTCTTTATCTTGTTGACGCTGTAGTTCGCGTTGACGTTTCTGTTCTTGAATGTCATCTTCATCAGTTATCATACTGTCGTCATTTGTTGGTTGGTTTTGTTGAATTGGAATAGAAGGTTGTTGTACAGGATCTTCAACTGGTGTGACGAGATCATCATCATCGTCGCGATTTTGTCGTGGTGTTTTAACATCTGTCATATCATCGGCACCTCCTTGATCGCCAAGTAATTCTTCGACAAAGTTGGGTTTGAAATTGAGTTCTTCGACCATGATTGCTCCGTCGTTGAATTGCGTAATCTTCATATTTGATGGAGGGTTCTCGAATTTACATGATAAACGTTGCATGATAATAGTCTTTGGGTCAACTTTTTCAAACTTATTGTTAGTATGTTTTGAATTTTTCTTACCATTTCTCCAACCATGTCCAAAAGACCTTCGTTCACGTAGTTTAGTACGACACCTTCTACGCGGAACTTGTCCAACGTTGATGGGATTTCTTCTAAACCTTTTTGGAGAATGACTTCGACTCGTTCTTGAGCACCAGGTGCCAATAAACCTTGTTTTGGTTTCACAATATATCTCTTGGGACTATTTGTTTTCAGTTTGAAGATAGCGTACTTCTCAGTCTTGTTGACGATGCGCACGACACAAACAACTGGTCTATTTAGTGGCGGTGGGAAATATAAATCAGTTGGCGATAGGTAAAATATGTCTGTTTGTCTGCGATAGATTTTGTATATTTTGCCTGGATCGTCTGCGTTCTTTGCTTCCTCGACTAATTCGTGGAGTTGTCCGTTACTCTCAAGATCTTTTAACTCTTGCAAACCCTATAATTGTTAAATTTAACAAGAGCTCATTCTTACGCCAATATGAGTATCGTTAAAGAATATTTGTGGGATATCAGTTCGTCCGTTCGATAGTTTTACCATAATATCAACTAGATACTTCTTTGTGTCGACTTTAATTTCAGATGCATCTCCACCAGCATCCTTAATTAACTGTTTTGCTTCGTTGCATTGTTCTTTTGCAACTTTACCGGTGAAAATATAAATTCTCCCAGTATAGTCTTTTGTTTTCTTCTTTGCTACTGCGCTGCCCAAATTGTGGGAGCTTCCGTGCATCTTAGAAGTTGGAGGAGAGTTTTTAGATGGCAGGCTTGAAGCCGATTGACTCATTCGTGTTGCCATGACTTGATCAAAACTTTTCAAAAATAACAAGTCTCATTACAACCAACACTCTTGTTCATGGTAGGTCTACTAAGTCTGACCCACTAACTGTTAGAATAATGTCGCAGAATAGGTCAAAATATAACTTGAAATCTACTGGGACTGTCACGTCACAACCACCGTGTAATTATGAAATATTTTCTTTGAGCCGAGTGTTGACGGTGTCCACAGGCTCGTACGCGAACTCTTCTGAAGAATTTATCGATACAACACAATGGTCTGGCATAACAGCACAATATGCGATAGACAACGATTCCGAACTTTCGCAACAGGACAAAAACAGTGTTAGTGGACTAAGTCGCGTTGATAGTTTGTCAGATTTGAGTGACACCATGTCACCAGCATTTAACACTGGAAAAGATGACATATTTTTCACAGGAGCACTAAAGGGAGCACGACACGCTCCATCACAAACTATGGGAATTACACCAAAAGCGCAGTCACTACTAGGACTACATGGAAGAAACAATTCCACCCCTTCACTTTTAGCTTACACGCATGGATCTAAATTCGAAACTGCACGAACTATTGACGTTGCAGTAACTTTCAAACAAGTTATATCGGCTGGTCATCGTGGTTTGTATCACGTTATCGCCGCACTGTGTACAAATGATGTAATACTACTGCGATTTACTGGTATTGTTAAATCCATAGATCGTGACGACGATACAAAAAGAAGAGATTTTGATGAAGATAATCCGTACTCGGAGGGAGCGTCTGACACACTTTCTACTGCTTCCGAAACAGATTATTTTGATGAACAAGAAGAAAACGACGAACAATCACAATTGGCAAGTCCTATCGTACGATGCGTGAACCACTTTAAAGAAAAGAAAATTTCAATTGTCTATATGACGTTGGATGATTCTGCAAAATGGTTAACGTGTATCACTGCCAATGGAGAGGTGTATCTAGTTCCAGTTTGTCGACTATTCTTCCCATACAATACTGAGAACATTTGGCCATTCAGAAAACCAGAAATCCCAGTTCGATCAGTGTTCGTTATGAAACAACCAACAACTTCATTTGTTTCATTGAAAGATTACACTACATACATTACCGATTTTGATCGCGCAGACAAGAAGAAATCATTTCTAATGACAGTCAAAGATGTAGAATCTGTCATAACATCAGACACTATGCAGAGGCCATACAAGTTTGTCAAACATGGATGTTTCACATGTTGTACTTGGTGGAAGACATTTGAACAAAAAGATTTTCTGTTAATTGGCACTGATCGTGGTTACGTGGTCATACTCAACATGCAATCGCAAATTGAAGAAGGTGTCATTAGTGGATTCAAACATCCTATTCGTACGTTGGAAGTAGTGGAAGATTTACAACGTTCTTCTTACAAATATCTATTGGTACACACTGCAAGAGGTCAATACTTTAGACTCAACTTGGAACAAGAAGATACTGATTTTCACTCGTATCGTACGATATCAGAACACTGCAGAACTAATTCTGATCCAAAACTATTCGAACCAAATAGAATAGATATTCTCGCAAAAGGAAATCCATGTCGCGTGAACGTTAATAGAACAAATTCCAAAAAATCAAATCTGCTATCATGCTACTCGCGAGCCAATTATCAACTCTCTATTTATGATCCAGAGAATCAACGATACCCATTGTACGTGTTCCAAATGAATAGAGATGCAGGACTCGTTCACATGACAGATCAATTGTTATTCTCAGTTCAACGCTCCAATGAAGCAGAGTCGGAACGTATTTGGGTAACTTCGCGCATTCTTGCATCACAAATGTCAACGGATACACTTCCTACATCAACAATGAGAAATACATCCGTATTCCAAGAATTCATCTTACCAGCAGGTCAACACGCGTTGGGATTCATGCCAGGTTTTGTGTACAAGAAACCACATAGTCGCATATCACCATCGCCATCGATAACCTCACTTGATGAAATGGAGACTACAGAACCAGTTGAACCAGAATACGATATCGAAGGTGCTTACGTTTGGACACAAGATAACATTTACGAGTTGAAACAAAAGAACACACCTCCACAATTGTTCCACCACATGATCGAAAACAATAATGAACAAGCAGCGGATCAATTCGGAAAAACTTTTGATTTGGATTTGTTTAGATTATACGAAAGTTCTGGAGATGCAGCATTTGAAGCAGGAAAATTTGACAAAGCGTTTAAACTGTATGGAATGAGTAACATTGCACATGACAAGATGGCAAAATGTTTAATGAAAGCGAAAAGAACAGATGCTGCGTTGGAGTATTTGGATCAAGTGTTAGCAACTCCTGAAAATTTGTCAGTAGCCAAGAGAAGAGATTTAGCTGATTTAATGTTCTTATCGTACATGCTTGGCATTACATCAGGAACGCTTATGAACCAAACATCATTCAACGTCGAACAAATCACAAATGACACGCTACGAGATTCACTTCGCGGTGTAGAGCAACAAACACTAGATGCTTCAGATCGATACCACCACATGCTTTGGCAAATTGGATCTTTTGAAGAGCAACATCCTCCACCATGCTCTAAAGCACTTTGGAATCGTTTCAGACTTTTCTTAGCAGTGAACCAAGACTATAATCCAACTAGTGTCACTGCACAACTCATTTCAAGAGGTTTTATTGGATTAGCAATAGAAGTCGCGCATTCACGTGGAGCGGAAGATCACGTTCTCATGAACCGATGTTTGTATCATATTGTTCAAAAAGGATTCATCGCACTCAATGACCGCAAAATGCGATTCTTTTTCGATCATGGATATGTTAATTTGGTTATTCGTACAGGAGATGGTGTTCTTCTCCGATCTGTAACTCCACCATTACGCGTTTTGTATCTATTGCACTATATCAAATCATTGCGTGAGAAACGTGTGGAAAAAGCAGCAAAATCACAATACTCAGACAATCAAGATGACGATCTAGATATTGACTCTCCACCAACACAATTCCAGAGAAATACACCATACTATGGCTATACGCCAGAAGTATGGAAGGGTAGATATGGCTATTTTGACGATGACGATTTGCGTTCGTTCCACTTACAATTATCACCAATGTTGTTCGAACTATTACCATTTATTCAAGATGAAGATGTTCTACTCGACATGGCCGTTTTCTTTTTCCCAGAGAAAACCATTTCCGAATCCAAAGAAGAGTACTGTTATCCATACATTCACGTACAAAGTCACTTGGAACTTTTCATTTGTTCGTTACTAGAAGCATCACGATTCTCAACACATTCGAAAGCAGTTATCGGAGATAAAAAAGTTTTATCGAATCAAATGCAAACAAAAGTTGAGGAAACGATACAAAAGTATGCAGATAGGAAACATTCATTTAGAAGAAATTTCTTATTGACCAAATGTTTCAAGTATGGAAACAAATCTGCTGCTGCTGTTATTTATGAAACAAAATCGGAGTGGAATGATGCGTTATGCTGTCGATTGAGTGCTATTCGAGAATCAGAAGGATCACCAAGAGAGGTCATCGCGTTACTGGACAAGTACATTGTTTCGAGAACAGATCGCAGCGTCGAGGGAGATGCCAAACTATTAACAAAAATTTTCCGATTCTGGGAAACTCAAAAATTCCCAATTGAACCTCTAGAAGAGCATTTACTCCGTCAAATGCATTCGATAAGTGAATCACTTTCGCATCTATTATTAACATGGAAAACGGGATGTCCTCCATTTACAATTGGACTTTCTCACAAGTTTTATTGGAAATTATCCCACACGTTTGTCAATTCTTTGAAAAAGTTTGAAAATGATGAACATCGTTCGAATAGAGCTTTGCAGTCGCAAATTCTTCGAAACATGGAAAAAGATTTGAACGAGAGACCACACATCTTGAATGGATCTAGAGATGTTGGAAACTCGGTGGTATTTTCATGTGGACATACTTTTGAACGAACTATGTTCTTTGAAAGAATTGTACCAGAGTTTAGAAGACGCATGTTACAATTTGGCTCGCTTGTTTCTGAAAATCCAGAAGCATCTGTTGAAGAACAACTGAATTTGAACGTAATTGAGCCAGGAAAAGTTTCAGACTATTTGACTACGATTGTTGCCAAAACAATTGCATCGGATTATGATTTGTTGCATGGAGCGCAAGTCAATCAGTCTTGTCCTGCATGTGTTCACAATTATTTGACAAAATCTACATCCTTTGACTTATGGCAACTAGAGTAATCAATCACGTAATTGGTGGTAGTGCTCTTTTCGAATTAACGGAGTAGAACACTCGTTTCAGACATTTCCAGGTATAAACAGACCAATAAACGCTCTGCTATGAAATAATAAAGAGGCAAAACGACGCTAATGATACCAACAACTTGTTTAAATAAGAGAAAGATTTTCACGTTATATTTCTACCGTGAAGTTGCCTTTTAAAACTTCTTATTTTCGCCTATTTTATAAGGGTTGACAAGCATGAAGTTTTACTACAAAAAATGACAAATTTGCACAACCTCCTTGCCGTAACACTAGCCGTGCTATGCGTAGCCGCCGCGCAAAGTACTTGTAAAACGAAAAAGAGCTCTCTATCCATAACCAGCAGTAAAGATGTAGTTGCATGGAACGATAATTGGGGAGCTTGCAGGTGGGAACACAAAGACTACTTGGCTATCATGAACCAACATGCAGTAGAAGCCTACTGGTCTGTGATTGGCTTCCAAATTCCAACGATGAGCAAAGACACCACCGTGCACGCCTCCGTAACTCTTTCCGTTGCTGAATACGTTATGGACAGTAATTTCACTGCTCACAAAGTACAAGCATTTAATGAAGTACAAGATTTTGCCTGTTCCGAGATAGAAAAAAAGTACGTCTACACATATCACTTTGATGCCTTCTTTGGAGTTAAGAAGAACGACGCATCAGTAACATTCAACATCTCTGAACTCGTGAATGAAGCGATTGCGAAAGGCGAAACAGAAATCAACTTACAAATCGGATACGTAGGCTCTACTGGAAAAACTACAAAATTCCATTCTAGATCGGCAAACGTCGCTGCTCTAAGACCAACTCTAAAACTGGAATATGAGCCTTGCGAATGCCAACAATTCACTAAGAAATCGTACTCTATTCCAAGTGCAAAAGATGTTGTAGTGTGGGGCGATAACTATGGAAAATGTCGTTGGGAGCACAAAGAATATTTGGCTATCATGAACCAAAATGCTGTTGAATGCTATTGGTCTGTAATTGGATTCCAAATTCCCACTAACCTAACCAACACTATTGTGCAAGCTTCTGTTTCCCTTACAGTTTCCCAGTACGGTTTAGAGAGCTTCATTGGGGTGCACAAAGTTCCAGCATTTAAAGAAACCATGGATTTGAGTTGTCGCAACTTGGATACTATTTACTCACAAACATTTACAAAGATGGATGCTTATGCTAAGGTCGAAAAATCATCACCTGTTGTGACATTTGAAATCTCAGAGCTCGTAAATGCAGCAATAGCAAACAAAGAATCAGAGGTCAACTTGCACATCAGAATTCAAGGATCAGATGGTGTGACCACTAGATTCTACTCTAGAGATTCTGAAATTGTCAAGAACAGACCTACACTCAATATTGTTGTCATGGAAGCTGTAAGTAACAATCGTGATGCTACTGGCAGCGCAGTACAAAATCTCTCTGGCGCAAACCTAGCTAGCATAGCTCCAAAAACAGCAACCTTTTTCAGTTTGGTTGTAGCCGCTCTAGTCTATTTCGCACTGTAAAATTAAATATCCTTAATTTATGACAATTTGAAGTGCTCTTAACTTCTTCTATTAACTTTTAGTTTATTTGATTTTGCCAAGTCAGCAATTTCATAGCATGCAACTGTAAAGGAATTAGCTGTCTTCCCTAGCTGATCTTGCTGTAGATCTTTATTTTAACATCAATTTTGCTAACAAATAAAGGGTAAACACATGTTAGATGTAAGATAATTGACTGCAAAAGTTAATCGTACAAGCCGATTCGCTTTCACAAGCAGGTATCCAAAAATAGTACATTGTTTGTACTTAGAAGTGATAACCGTTCACCAAAACATAACCGATAAATTTACATTTGCTTAAGAGCTTTGCGCTCAAAGTAAATAATCAAACATGAGAACACTATTCATCGTGTTATGCTGTATCATCGTTGCCTACACGCAAGCCTACTCCCTCCACGATCTGCTTAGCGTGTTTAACGTTGGTAGCAGAACAGTATGCCCTCCAGTTCCAACCAATTGCCCTTGTGGAGTTGTACTCCCCCTCGGTGAGAAATGCAAAAGATGCAAGTACAATTGCCCAACAACTACTGAACCTCCTGTACAAGGAACCTGTCCTCCATGCCCATGTGGTTCTTCATCAGCAACTCGACGCACAGGATGTCCCGTTTGCCACCCATGCCCAACTCCAACATGTCCTCCAGTGCCTACCAATTGCCCATGCGGCGTGGTATTGCCTGCAGGTGAAAAATGCAGGAGATGCAAGTACAATTGCCCAACAACCACGGAGCCGCCTGTGCAAGGTACATGTCCACCATGTCCATGCGGATCAGCATCAGCTACTCGACGTACTGGATGTCCAGTGTGCAACCCATGTCCAACCCCAACATGCCCACCAGAACCTACCAACTGCCCATGCGGTATTGTATTACCTGCTGGAGAAAAGTGCAGGAGATGCAAAATCAACTGTCCAACTACTACTGAGCCTCCAGTGCAAGGAACCTGCCCACCATGTCCATGCGGATCTACCTCGGCAACTAGACGTACAGGATGTCCAGTGTGCAATCCATGCCCAACCCCAACATGCCCACCAGAACCTACCAATTGCCCTTGTGGCATCGTTTTACCTGCAGGTGAAAAGTGTAGGAGATGCAAGTATAATTGTCCAACGACAACTGAACCTCCAGTCCAAGGAACTTGTCCACCATGTCCATGTGGTTCCTCAAACGCTACTAGACGTACTGGCTGTCCTGTATGTAATCCATGCCCAACTCCTACTTGCCCACCTGTGCCCACGAACTGTCCATGTGGTGTGGTCCTACCAATCGGTGAAAAATGCAGGAGATGCAAGTATAATTGTCCAACAACTACTGAACCTCCAGTAGAAGGAACTTGCCCACCATGCACTTGCGGTGCTACCAACGCAAAGAGACGTGGTGGATGTCCAGTTTGTATTGCATGTAATAACTAAACGATTACCTGATCGCAATAAATGTACATACCTTTTTGCATATTCCAACTTTCAAGAACATCTACATACTTGTTTAACAAAACTTGATTTATTTTTTAAAAGAATGATCCACCACCTTGGTTCATATCTTGCATTGGTGAGTATTGAGTTGGCATTTGTTGTTGTTGTGGAATTGTTGATCCGTATGGTGAGTAACCCATTGGAGCAACAATTGTTTGTGTTGGAATGTACGATGGAACATATGAGTAAGCGTTTGCATCCATACCATAGCTGTCGACACTTTCTAACGCCTTCTTCTTTTGTTCTTCAAGTTCTTTGGCTTGAGCTTCTGAATCCTTTTGTATTTTGTATAGCTCGTCTACCTTTGAGGTGTATTCACGAACAACTTGGATTAAGAATGGCATGCTCATGTCTTGGATCTTATGACGCCATGAAAGTTCCATAGCAACGTCTGGTCTGATCAAATTGTAGCAGTTGTACAAGCAAGCAGCGAAGCAGTCTTTTAGACCCTTTTCAACAAAGAATTGCAATAAATCTTCTGCAACGCTTTGTTTCTTGCTTTGTGCTGCTGTTTCCATGGCATCTCTGTACAATGAATCCTTCTTGGAT
>JAESGV010001177.1_pt1 | contig 11128 bp, 8 predicted proteins | sample 9269781 | NCBI WGS metagenome assembly JAESGV01 (sample SAMN15741586, study PRJNA653496) | algae metagenome | isolation source: Tildeniella torsiva UHER 1998/13D and co-occurring heterotrophs from... | place: Slovakia: Slovak Paradise National Park, Hrabusice, Kosice Region | collected 2000-01-01
TGATCATCCACAAATGGGTGATTCAATGCTAACTGCACTACGAGGAAATAGTTTATACGATACTAGGTTTATGATGACAGATGAAACAAGTACAAAAATAACTCTTGTAAAAGGTCAAGCAAATTTGGATTGTAATCAAGTATGTGGATCAAAAAAGTTGAATTGTGCAGCGTACATGTTACCAATTATTAACAAGTGTAATGTACTACATGAACACTTCAAGTGTCATTTGTGTCAAGATCATCCATTTGGTTATCCTACACCAACTAGAAATCCAGGTTATGAAAATACAACAGAACAGTGTTTTGTTAGTACTGTACTAGGTGCATTATCATGTGAAGGAAACGTTGAAAACTTTGAACGACTGTGTCCATGTGCCAATCGTCGTAAGAAGAAGCAGTTCAAACTATCGCCAAAGCTATTACGAGTTGCAATGCCAAAGACTGTTGATTTTGAAGAAAATAGTTTGAAGATGGGTGAATTACTCGATTTAGCAAAAGCTAACACATGTCACCGTGCTGCTGCATTATTAGCACAAGTTTCTTACGAAACTGAAGATTTACGATACAAGTTTCAACTTGGAAACTTTGATCCACTAGAGAATCGTAAAGATTTGGAAAATACTGAAACTGGAGATGGTGAAAGATACAAAGGTCGTGGGTATCTTCAAATTGCAGGAAAAAAGAACTACAGAGAGGCAAGTAAGGCATTGGGCGTTGATTTTGTAGCTAACCCTGATCTTGTGGCTAGTAACGCACATGGACCAAAAGTAGCAGCATGGTACTGGAGAAAGATAGGCGCAAATAAACTTGCTGATACAACATTCAAGGGTTCGTTCCGAGAAATAACGAATCGACTGACAGGGTACAAGAATACTGATCCTAATCACAGGGATAGGCGAAAGATTTGGATTAATGTACAAAGAGCACTGGGTTGTATGGTTTACGGATCAAATTTTATGTAAACTTTTATGGAACCTCGTTTAAGGTAATAATTTCGCCATAGTCAATTCTATTCTTAGCAGCTCTTTGTTGGATCACTGTTGAAATGCACGACCACGCTAGACACATCAACACAGCAGCGAAAACAACAATAGTGACAATCAACATCCATTGATTATCTAATGCTGCTGAAGGATCAGTGACTGGTGTAAATGATGCTTTTGCGTTACCACTGCTAGGTACGACGGCAAAATCACCAAACGTACTACAGTAACAAGTAACTAGCGTTTCTGTAACGTTTTGTGATGTACACTTGATGTTATACGCTTGTGCAGTATCGTTCCAACCAACACAGTCGTATGCAGCACCTGCATTATACACTCCTGGAATATCAATTACTAGATACTGTCCTGAAGGTATTGTTGAAGAGACGAATGATCCGTTCAAGCTGTGTACAGCTACACCAACTACTGTAGAGTTTAGTCCTGATACAGTTGACATGGAAGCACGATGTGGATCAAAGTTAAAGTGTGATACGCTAACTATAAATTCTGTCGTTTGTGGTTGTGATGTTATAAACGCATCCAGTGTAACTTTGGCATTTGCGTTTACAATTCTTGGACATGTAAACCCTTGTAATGTGTATTGACTTGTAGAGATGAAAGAGTAACGTCTTTGTATGTTAATACTAAACGAGTTCTTGTTCGTGTTGGCGTACGTTCGTGTCATTAGCGTTGAGGCTAGTTTGGTGACATACAATGGCAATAGAGTTGTTCGAATGTAATCAATTGTTGATTGATCGATGGAACCACCCGTTTTCAAGTATAATTTGTTCATGATCAAGTTGACCAGTGTGATGATGCTATCTGCACCTTGATTATTAATTGTAGTGATCAAGTTCAATCGTGCATAGATTGCTTGTAACAATTGCAAGTATAATGTACTGTCTAGTTCGTCAAACACTTTAGCGATCCGTGCTATTGATGACATGTACAAACTTGAAATATCATCACTTGTAGATGTACTCGTTACTGATAGAAACTTGTTGATTAGATTTTTCCTGATGGCCACTTTCTGAGTAAGTTCAGTACTATCTAGTGAACAATCTACTCCTGTCCAACCAACGTTGCATGAACATGCACCACTTAGAGAGTCTTGTACACCATTTACACATGAAACAGCACATGATGGAGCTCTGTTGTCATCAATTACTGTAAATAATAAATCTGTTCTAGATACAATGTCTGTACTGTTCGTTATAGTCGCTCCTGATGCATCGGTAAAGAGTGTAGTAGATGCACTATCCCAAACATCAGTAGAAGAGTAATCATCATAATTGGAAACAGTGACTGTTTGTGTTGTAGATGTTTCTGATCCAAAACTATCTCTAACGTAACCTATGATAGTTACAGGGTTACCAGGTGGTAAAATTGCGTTATAGACTGTGCTGTTGGTTTGATATGATGATAGAGATACTTCCGTTCCTGTACTGTCTAGATATGCAACTCGATATTGTAATGCTCCACCGTACGATATCCAATTTGGCAAACTAAACACAAACCTTGTTACCAATGTTGTTCCAGAAGTTGGTGATACGATAAATTGACCTGAACTTGGAGGTGTTGCACATGTAAACGAAACATTCGCACTAGTATACACTTGACCTGAACTACTTAGCACTGTCATCGTCAAAATGTAACTAGCATCTTCTGTAAGTGTATTTGGCATGATAACGAGTGAAGTCGTGTTTCTCTGTGGTACTAGCGTTGTGTTACTTATGTCAAAATATCCTCTTTGTGAAGGTAGTGGTCGTACAATTGTCCAAGTTGTAGTGTAGCTTCCATAACCTGATAAACGAGTGACAACTCCAGTGAGCGTAAGTTTAGTCTTTCCATTAGCGTGTTGTGAGATTGGAATAATTGAAGCGGCATAGTTTGTTGTACTAGTACATGTAGAGTTTGAGTTTTGGTAGCATCGACATCCTCCTGGATCTACGCACATTCCTTGTCCTCCACAAACTGTTGAGTTTGCTTGATCGATACCTCCGCATGTCCATGCATTGCATAGTAATCCAGTGTATGTGTTACCATTGAGTACTGAGCATGCACATGATGCTGGGTATGGAGGCGCTCCCCTTTGCGTAATTTGATACGAAAGAACAGGTGTTGCAGTGTTTGCGTTTGGTAGTGATGCTAACGTGCTTGAATTATAAAACTTGTTAGGACCACCGTACTTGATTGTGTATTGCCACACTGTTGTGCTGTTGATCAACGTACCAGGTTGAAGTTGAAACGCAATGGTAGAGTTTGCTAATCCACACCGAGTCACAACTCTTGGAATCTCTATACCATCATAAGATGTTGTATTACTGAAGAACACTCTAACATCGGAGCAGTCGTATTGTATTTGTTTCGCGTTCACGTACAAACTATAGTCGATTGTGATTTGCACTACTGAACCAACTGTTTGACTTGCTGATACAAACAATCCAGTGATAAATTGAATATAACTCAAGTACTGCTCCGGAGGATTTGATATTCCACGATTAGAACAAGCATAACTACATGATGGACCACTCCATTTTCCTGGTGATCCTGTACACGTACACTTGTTAAAACCAGTGCAAGTACCAATAGCACCACAAACATTAACGTCTGATTGTGCAATACCATCGCAAGTGTACTCCATACCGTTAATTGATGATACTAGTGAAGTTGATGCTACTCCTGTATGTAACATCATTTGGTCCATTGCTCCTACGAATGTGTACTGTTCGTTGCCAAGCGTTGTAGAAATTCCTGTTTGTCTTGCTCCAATTGTATAGTAGTATGTATACAGCGATGCACCTGCAGAGTACGGAAATGATACTTTCATTTGCGTGTTCGTTGCACTTGTAGATAGCGCTCCGTTTATGTACAGTTGAATTGAACCTGTTCTTCCATCAAAGTTGAACAGTACGTGACTCCACACGTCATACGCAATAGTTGAACTTAGTGGTAGTGTTGTAGTGACATTCCCAACTACAACTGATGCTGTTGAGCACGTGTTAAAATACAATCCGAAAATCTCCATGTCTTTGCCTAGATATACATTGGAAAAGTTTTGTGAACTTGTTCTCATGAAATTAATCAGAGAACCACACTTTCCATTCATAGATGAACTCGGTTTTATCCATGCTGAAAAATAAAACACGTTCTCTAACGCAGTGTTGCCTGGTATTTGATTCATTTGTGCTGAAATGAAACCTTGTCTCGATGTCTCAGTATAGATGTTGTTAATAGCCGAATTAAACGAGTAACAAGTTGAAAACGTAGTTGTGGATCGTTTCCGCAGTGGCAAACAGTCTGATGAATTTGTTCTGTACAATAATTCATTTGCAAACGTTCCTGGTATTTTACATCCTCCTAAACAATCGATCCCGTACAAACCAGAATCACTCAGTGAATATAACGGCAATATTGAAAAACTAGATGGATAATTTGAACTGTATGGATCTTGCAGTGCGTATGTGTTTGCACCAATTGATGCATCGAATAAAAAATACGAATAACAACTAGTATACTGTACAACTAGAAAAAATATCGATACTTGAACGATGGTATGTGGTCTCCATTGCAGCATCGTTTTGTTTTGCGAATCAGTGATGGCTTCATGTCCAAAAGCAAACCACAAACCCAAACGTATCGACATTAGACACTTCGAGGTTGATTGAAACGCATTAAAACTTTGGCGCGCAGATGCTATCGACGCTTCAGCATTCTAGTAAACATGCGAAACAGCTAGTTGAAGAGAAACAATTTAAATCTGCTGAGATTTTAGTACGTTGACTAAACATGCATCTAATTAACTTAGTGCAGTATGATCTTGGCACAGGTTTTTAATTTTGCAACAAATCAGCCAGACCAGCCACCTGTCGCGTTTTTACACAGTTTTGTGCTTTTTCATTCGTCGAATAATTTAAAATTACCGCAAGACGAGTTAAAAAAGTTTTTCGAAGACGTTATTAGTATACTTCGTTGGTACGGAGAAGCGTTAATAGGCGAGAAAGAACATGCACGTGCTAGGGAATATTTAAAACAAGCAAAAGAAATAATCAAACACTTGCCAGGTGTTCCTACAGAACAATCACGTACACACGAACATTTCGCACCTATTTTAGAGTTAATTGGCGATTGTTACACGGAAGCGAGTGATGTAAACAATGCAATCAACGCGTTAGAAGAAATACCCAACAGAAATGTATCAGCGAACATGAAATTAGCCAACTTATACAGAACAAAAGGAAAAGACCAAGATGCGATAGAATGTTTCCAATCAGTACTTCGGAAAGATCGATATGTACTAACTGCAGCAGAAGCGTTAATACAGTTAGGACTACCCGAGTCACAGAAAAAAGATTTAAAAGCAATGTACGTGGGAACGCAAGATGAATGGGTTAGGCGGTGGATAGACACCAAGTTTGAATTAGAACAAAAGAATAATCACAGAGAAGCGCTCATCGCGTTGGACAAACTACAAATGATCACCCAAAGAGTGAACAATTTGGAGAGTATTTTGGATACCGCTTATTGTCGATTCATGCTATACGAGAACGACAAAGCGTTGGAATTGTTCGAAAGAGCAAGCAAGATCGACGAATACAATGTCTATCGCATGGACACGTTTGCACGATTGTTATCATCGACAACTGCACCACTCCTACTCTCTTCACACAGACAGCAAAGTCGATTATCAACACTCGCAAGGACAGTTACCCATAACAACCCAAAAGCACCAGAAACACAACTCATAATGGCAGTATATTACCAACAATTGAGTCGTCGAAACACTGATGAGAATCAACAAACACAACAACAACAATTGGCACTCAAATTGGCAAATCGTGCGATTCAAAAGTACGAAAAACGAAACCATAGAAAGTACGCAGAAGGATTACTCGTCAAAGCAGAAATTTTAATGTCGATTTCACGATTCGACGAGGCAGTACTATGTTACCACGCACTACACGTGTTCTGTAAGGATATTCGTATTTATGAAGGACTAGTCAAGTGTTACTTGTCGATTCCGCAACACAAGGACGCTTTCGCTGCTGCAAATATGGCACTCAAGTTGTATCCAAACAATCCACATACACAAATTCTCCAAGGAACAGTTTTACTCTCCAAAGCAGAAACATTACCCAATGCGAAACAATATTTTGAAAAAGCAATCAAAATGCTTGGAATTGAAACAAGAAGTACAAGTGTTGGTGACTTGTATACTATTGAGAAAGCGACGCTTGGATTAGCAGAATACTACACCAAGAATCAACAATATCCTGAAGCAATCAAAGTACTCAACGATCAACTACGAAGAAACGACTCGGATTTGATACACTGTAAATTAGGAGATGCTTACACGCAAAGTGGACCAATCTCTTACGAAATTGCGTTATCACACTACCACACTGCGCTAAGTAAGAATCCACAAAACGCACTCGCGAAAGAAGGTCTAGCCAACTTGGAACGAGTTTTGCATCCACCACAAGAGGAAGAAGAAGTTCAAGAAGAAATCGACGACATTGATGAAGAAGATCAAATTGACCAAAGTTTTTAATCACTTTCTGCAATTAACTTTTTCTCTCTACGTGATAGTTCGTACGCTTCTTTTCTTCCCAAATACCATTTGTGGTAAATAGGAATCTTGATCACTTCATTGAACATGAACGTTCCTAGAATAACAACGATGAATCCACCAAGTTGTAGTAATCTAAATGTTTCCCATCCAACTGCCAATGAAACCATCCAAATGAAAAATGTTCTGCAACTGTCAATAGCTGATCTTGTAGTTGACGAAACGCGTTGAGTAATACTAATTCCAAAAAAGTTGAAAAAGGCAATACTACAAATCGATCCAATAGTAGCAGCCATTAACCTCCAATCTTGTGCCAATTGTGCAAACGCATAAACTGAATTTTCCATGCTGTGATAATCACTTCCTGGTACCCAATACAAACAAAATAGTACAACAGAAGTCATGGATAATCCCCAGAATCCTTCGTATCCAACAACTTGCAATGGTTCTGCAGGATATGCGTTCAAAATTTTTTCTTCGATAACACTTTGTGTAGCAGCCAACACTTGCGCGGCGACGACAAGTGCGTTTCCGAGTAGTGGATTTCTAGATACAGATTCTTTATCTTCGCCTCTGTAAATATAACTGCTCAAACCTACCATGGCGGTGCCACCTGTAATGAGGAAAATACCAAACCAGTGATGGTAGTATAATCTTTGTTTCAAGAAAATAACTGCCAAAATACCATTGAAAACGACCAAAATACCTCTCAACATTTGATAAATACTGGCATCAGTATAAAACAATCCAACGTTCATGAGTGTTGTTCCTCCAAGATCGCAACATGCGGGAATTAAAAACAGTAAAGCTGTGAAATGTGTTATTAGAGATAATAGCCGTTCATACGATTTGTGTAGCGAGTGCTCTTCGTCTCTGTTGCTGGTAACAACGAAGCTGTTTCGCTTGCATCTATTGGACTATCTGAATTTACACTATCATTTAGTTGTGGTGAGGCGACTCTCTGCTCTGCAAAATCCATGATTGTATACGTCTCGCAATGCCTTTGAAAAACGCAGTGAGTGTAAAAAGATACACGAATACTGTTCTATTAGTAAAGAGTAGTGGACATACAACACGCGAATTCTCCAATAAACATAGCACCTGTTTGGAAACTCTATGTTAGTGATGAAAAAAATAACATACAATGGATGTTCAAACGGTGTTGGTGGTCCATCTCCAATACCTTTAACTATACGCATATCCTGAAACTTTGTTGCGAGTGTGTTCATAGTACCTGTTATTAACATGGCAAGTGCCAAGAACACGGTAATACCGGACGACACGTACGCCACCCAACGCATGTTCGTTAATTTTGGTTACAAGTGCGTTGCTACAACATACGTGCTTTCCAGGAGAACTGATGGAGCTTGCTAGGAGTTTCGGTCTTACATCTAAGAGTTGATGAAATTTAGTTTAATATCGTTTTTTCAGCAAATTTTTTTCGAAACACTATTTGTTTCTAATCAAATCACTCTTTTCTGTCAAACCTATGAACTAATATTCACCTTTGAAGCATTACCACTTACGCTGTGGTTATCTCCAACAATAAATGGTACTTTGGCTAACTTATCATCAACTATTACAACGGGTCAACCTTCAATTTCCAAATAACACGAACATGAGCACACCGAACACTGTATGGGTTGGTAATTTCGCTGATACAATCACGGAAGAAGATTTATCTACTTTTTTTGGAGGCTGTGGAACAGTTACCAGCGTTAAAATTCGTCTTGGCAAGATGATTAAAAAATCGCAAAAGAGATACGCATTTGTCGAGTTTGAAAATGAAGAATCTGTTAAAACAGCATTACTATTGAATGGAACAAACCTGTTAGGCCTACCCATCATCGTAGATGCGACAATCACTAAACCACCACCAGCTACAGGTGTGCCATTGACCACTGTTATGGTTTGTGGTCCTCACGATCAACCCTACAATACTAGCGGTGGAGACGAACCTCCACTCATTGTCAACACTACCTCTAGAACAAAAGAAGAGTGGAGTAAAGGTCTATCACCATTCTTTGTGGGTCCAATACCCATGTACGGTGGGCATACTGCAAAAAATCTTGAAAACGCTTGGCAATACGCAAAAGTCTATAGTGATCGTGTAGATACCAATAATGAGCCAACTGAACAGTACTTTACTTGGGCCAAGAATGGCTGGAATGACGATAAACCTGTAAGATTCCCAATGGGTAGAGGAGCAAAACCATTGTACAGTATGTGGGACGGACAAAAACTCGGCTACATTGACGCAAGAAAACAAATTTACGCACCATTGTACTCTGCAGCAGTTGAAAAAACAAAAGCGTTTCAAAAACTAAAAAAGATTTACCAAGATCCAAATAGAACCCAATGTGTATGGTTATGGGATTTTGATGGTTACGATTATGTTCGACAAGGCAGTACATTAACTGATGTACTAAACGATGCAACAAGACCTATGGGTCACGCTTTTGTGTTAGCGATGAAACTGGAAGGTACACCACTGTGGTCACAATAAAAAATCTTTATAATGTAAATCGTTCGTGAACACCACGTAATAAGGCAGTAAATGTTGCATCTACTTGTGTACCTTGTTGTGCGCTTGTTTCAAAGTATCTGAATCCTGTTTGCATTGCAAATTCTTCTGCGGTTTTTTCCGCAACATCACGAAGAGTGTCATCGATTTTATTACCGACGATTATGATTGCCAAATGGTATTTGGAGTGTTGTCGAATCTTTTGTAAATAGTTATTAACATGAGTATAAGTATCGTTTGCTGTCACGTCAAATACAACTAGAACACCATGTGCTGTGGGTAACAGCCTAAAAAATAAGTATTATAATTTCTACACGTACGATGAAAATGTCTCGTCGTTGCACTCGGTGATATTTAGTGTAATGGTTTTTCCTTCAGATATAATTTGTTTTTGTCGTGTTCTATAATTTTTTAGTATTTTTCCGAATTTTTCCTACGTTTGTGCAGTTGTTTGGGACATTCCGTTTGCATACTGGTCTATTAGTGCCGTTTTACCAACGTTTTTATCTCCTACGACAAGTATGTTTACACTATTATCTGCGATATGTGGTCGTTCTCTATTCGTTGTATCAACATAGTCCCAGTGAAGATTATTTTCACGATTGTTGTTATTAACTACTTCTTGTTCTTGGTCTGGATCGTATATTGGATCGTTTGGGTCTTCTACTATAGCGTTTTCACTTTCGCTTAGGCCCGTAGATGTGAAGAAACGTCTCATGGTGTTGTCGCAATTGTTACTTTCTATCTAAGAACCAGTCAACCAAATGTCCAGTTTGTTACAACGTTCTCTTGCACCTTCCAGATCAAAACTGCGCTCTCTTTGTTGTGCAGCTAGCACCTACGATATGGCACTATTTATTAATAAATTGTCTTCTAATATACAATGGAGCTAGATACAATGCGAATCTGACTCTTTGTTGCGAACATGAACGTGAAATACCATCTATCCGCCATTCTTGGCTTGTGGCTCACTGCACTGTCTATTCGAAGTTTACCATTGCAAAAGATTTGAGTCTTGTTTGTATCAAAATCTACCTCAACGCGTATAATGTTGCCTTTGAACATCCAGTCATTATTTTTGTCTTCATCGTCAACAATATCAATGGCATGAAATTTTGTAGAAAGGGAACTCACATGAAATCCAGGTTCGCATACTCCAGCGATACAATCCGGGTTGGGATGCACTCCAACTACAATAGAACCTCTAGTGGCAAACATTCCCTTCTTATTGTACACGCTAAATTCAAGAATGTTTTTTCCTTGTGTTAGTGGCTCCCTACTCCGTGCGATACGGTTCCAACCACGATCACCCGTTGTTTTAGATATTATTTTATGGTCACTAGATATTGTTACACCACAGTTCGTATGGTCTATCCATTCTATCTCTTTTCTTCTACCGCGGTTCATTTTAACTTTTAGCATAGCACGTAAGTAGTCATTCTCTCCCAAACCATTCGTACACAAGCACGTGACTGCTTCACTTGACATCGTGACTTTTGTAACTTTGGACAACCAAACAACAACGTTAAGTTCAATCTAGAAACCATTTATATTACTTTCCAACTTTAAAATCGTAGTCAATACCTTTGGCTGTCCACTTGTTCTTTTTGCCTTGAAGTTTTGTCTTCTTGCCTTTCATTATTTTATCAATGTGAACTTTTGTTTTTGGTTCGTTTCTTCTGCGTAGATAATCAGCAATCAAATAATATTGACTTTTAGCGCGGTGGTTTGTCTTCTCTAATAGTTGTAAATCATCAAACTTATCTTGGAAAATTCTAGCGTGATGTTTAAGTGGTACTCGGCACATGCGTACGCGTACAACTTTATCCATCAAGTAGTAATAATCCATCTCTTCAGCGACCATTTTAGCAATATCGGCATCTGTGAATTGTACAAAGGCAGAACCACGTGATTTGCCTGTCTTCTTGTTACGTAGTACACGAACACCAGTTACTGGTGCTATTTGTTCGAAAAATTGTTGCAATTCCTTCTCGTAGAAACCGTGTGGTAATCGTGAAATTGTGATTACTCTATTTCCTGGCTTCTCCTC
>JAESGV010001178.1_pt1 | contig 11126 bp, 21 predicted proteins | sample 9269781 | NCBI WGS metagenome assembly JAESGV01 (sample SAMN15741586, study PRJNA653496) | algae metagenome | isolation source: Tildeniella torsiva UHER 1998/13D and co-occurring heterotrophs from... | place: Slovakia: Slovak Paradise National Park, Hrabusice, Kosice Region | collected 2000-01-01
GACAAAGGATGCACGACGGATACAGATAGACACAAATCATCTTTGGGATGCTTGGAGATTGTGAGTATGTCATACACTGACTACCCTATGTATATGAGCGGCGGATCGAAAGCAACGTATGCAGTCGTAATTACAGCATCACAGAAGCTTGGTAAAATAGTAACTGTGAATCCATTGTTCAAAACACATTTTGAGCTTGTAGAAGCGACTAATTCAAGCATGCCTCTGGTTCCGTGGGACGTATGGACTGACAACTCTGGATTCTGGTTTTCTGAGCATCGCTACAAGGCTATCTTCCATGTATCACTCACTCACGACTACGTGTTACCGTTTGTCGTGCTTCTTGTAGGGTTTCTTGTAGCTGTTTTATTGTTTGGTATTATATTTTGTTTGTGTAAGGATCAAAAAGCTTATAAAGAGTTACTAGGAAGTGTCATGTAGTTTTCGTGAAGTACTTTGTCAACTAAGCAGATCTTGGTAAAGAACCCGTTGCCCAGCAAGAGCAAGATCGCTGCATTGATCATCGTTCGTTCTTGCACTTCTCACTGGTGCTCCGTCAATAACTGGATCGTTTTTCGAGGACAACAGCGATAAATTTGGGTGTATCGTTCAATTGACTTCGATAATCCTCGAGTGTATCAACAAAGCTAAGTTTGAACTATGTTGATATTGAATATTAGCAGTGGAAAATCTAATTCTCAGTGGAAAATGGTTGTTTTCTTTAAAAACAAAAACTTACAACTTCAAGAAATTGAATCGAAACGAAAAACTACTTGCTCAATTAGTAGCGACACTATCTGGGAAAAACAATAAAGAATTATTGAATATCCAATTCTATTATAGATGTATAACGATATAATTCTTGAATAATGTTTTCATCACTTAGTGAAGCAGCATCTATACCCAACCTATTCAAACAGTTGTTAAGGCGTAGTCCTTCTATTCCTCGATCAGTTATCTCTACTTCAAAAATGCCACATACTGACAACTCGTTAAGTGTAGAGTTCTTTTCAAAGAGTTCATCCAAACTAACAAATTCATTAAAATCCAAATTGACACTAGTTATTGTCGTATTTTCGGCCAACGCGGACATGAATTCTGTAGAAATTCCATTCCGCTGTAACTCTAGTGTGTGAACGTTTTCCAAATTTTCTACAAGCAATGCTCCATAATGATCATCAATGTTACACTGATCGAGTTGTAAATGTGTAATATTCCTAAGCATTTGTACCAACTCGTGAACCATCTCAACAGGACATACTTCGATGGATGATAACGATAGTTTGTTGACTGTTTCTGGTAAATGTTCTAAAATAGATAGTATCACATTATCATCTGTTGATCCATATGCATAATTCATCAACGATAGTGATTCTAAATTTGTACACTTGTTCAAATATTTTGACAAACTTGCGTAACAGATCGTAGGTGTGCAACTTAGCGATAAACTAGCAAGTAGTGGCGGATAGTCACAATGTTCAATATTTTTGCAGCTAATAGGATTCGATCGACCATTGAAATGTGTCAATGTGGAAAAATAAGCAGCGTCGCTTGAAAGTAGTATGCTTAGTCCTTCGTCGTCGATATTACACCCCACCAATGATAATTGTTCCAAATGATCAAAATAGGTTGCAATGTACTCACAATCTTTCAGTGAAAGCTGTTCCGTAATATGAAGTCTTGTGAGTGTAGAATTCATACCTGGAAATTGTGGTTCATGATTGCAACATTCTATCATGGAAAACGATTTTAGATTTGGAAGAGTCTTGCCTAATAGTATACGCTCCAAATCTTGCGGGTCTTGGAATGTTGTACCATTCAACTCCAAACTCGTGAGCATTGTGATTTGATGCGGCAGACACAACTTGTGCTCTGAGTCAGAGTAGGGCACAGTAAGTGTTAGAGTTTTTAGATTTGGATAGTTTTTCAAATACGAGGAAAAATCGTTAGGAACATCTACTAGCGCAAAATGTTTCAAACGTGACCAATCATACTGTTCTAGTTCTTGGAGCTCATAATTAGTATCTGTTTCTTTCATGTGAATGTAAACGCTTTCCAAAGTGTCGACGAGAGGCGAATTTAACACTTGTAAAAACATTGGATCTAGTTTCACTGCTTTTAAATTGCGCGGTACAGCAGAACGTATCAGCTTTGTTGTTAATTCTCTCGAAACTTTGTGTAATGAAAAACTTTGAACTTTTTGACAAAGGTCAACACACGGAAATACAAGAAATGGTACTCGTTCTTCTTCGAAATAACCAAACAATAATTTGATAATATCTGCAGCGAGTGCATCGTCCTCTTGTGGATCGTAATAGTCTTCGTATTGATAATCATCTATCGTTTCATCTTCGTCGTATGTATACTTTTGTTTCGGCGTGGACAGTGGTACCAAATATAAATAGCGATTTAGTGGGAACCAATGGTACTCTAGAACCTCACGTATGATTTCTGGTGGCAAAGTGTTCATGTTTGCTTACAAAGATCTTTATTCAAACTCTTCTTTCATGCTCTTTGTACACCTTCGTTGAAACACAAACTTGAAATGAGTATCATATTGACTCTTTCCATTAATTTGAAACGATCGATCTTTATCAGCACAAACCTTGTCAAAATCAACACCACTACGCATCGACAAGTAGAAATTATGACTTGTCGATTTGAGTAGTATAGGCATGCCACAACGTACAAAGTCGTCACCATCACTTTGCGGTGAATCAAATGGTTTGTAAATTACAAATGTCTCCCATTGCGCTGCAGCAGTCCTATTGACAACAACACAGGAAGCATTTGGTTGTTTCAATGGTGTTTCCATACATACGTAATTTCCAGTGAAATAGCAACGCAAATATACAGTATCATTGTATGCTATTGGTTTGCACTCCAAACTTCCAGTTGGATCTTCTAGTACATACTGTGAAAATAATCTTGTTCGTTCATCATTGATTTTCTCTACTTTTGATAGTCGTTGTTGGTCGAATTCGACAAAATACTTTTTTCCATCTTCTCGCAACGATTGCAAGTATACTTTATCTCCCATGCGAATATGACCAGCATCTTCAAACTGCATACGACCATTAAATATGGAGAAAGTTGTACCAATATCTTGTGTTGGTGCACAATACGGTATAAACTTGTTAACGAGTATGGTGAAACCTTGAAAATTTACAATTTGTACGAGATTTGAGTAAGTCAGCTCACCATCTTTCGTACGTGCGTTTGGTGGTCGAATAATGCGAAATTGCGTTTCTCTGTCCCTATTATAACTTGTTGCGGAAAGTCTCCCATTTGTATCGACTGATAAATAATAACCAAAGTATGACTTAAACTGAACTTCTTCTCCTAACAATACGTTCGCGTTTGATTTTGGTTTTCCAACTGATTCTATGGTAAATAAACTATATCGAGAGATATCAGCGTCGTCTGCTTTTAGCTGACGACTAATTTCATCTACAGTTAGAAAACAAGACGCATCAATGTTATGAAATATTATTTTGTCTCCATAATACACCTTGTCCATTTCTAAGACCTATCAATAATTAGTATTCAGCTGGAGCAGTGGATCATTTCACAGCCACTGCTCTACAATAACAAACCTTGGCAACCTTTTTGCTTGCTTTTCAATTTTGCGTGACATTGTTGACTGCGCGATAACACAAATGGTCAATAAGCGGTAAAATATGTAGATCTCATTCATTTGTTTTATTGATTGTATCTGTTAGTACTTTTCTCATCATTTGCGAAACTTTTGTACATCCATCTACGCACAAATCAATAGCTTCGACAACTTTGTTGTATTCCATGTCGCCAACTTCTGTTAATTGTGTAACTTCGTTCAAAGAAGCCATGTATGCGCAAACAATGCCACCTGTTGCGTATTTTTGTTCGATAGCTGTTGGGTCGATTACAATTTGTGACTCCACTTCACTCTGCATGGTTAGATAGAAATCAAACAACTTACTGCTGCACACGCACTGACAATGTCGTACAGTTCAACTCCTGCATCGGCTAGTGCCAATGATCCACAAATAATAGCGGCTGCCAAAGCACTTCCATCGTCTTCCAACACTAACGCGTACACATCAATAACACTCTTTGGGAATTTATCCAAATTAACAGACACTTCTAGTGCATCTCTCATATAAACACAAAATTCTCTATCTTCATCACGCTACACAGTTAGCAAAGTTGGAATGCACGTACGTTCTTTTTCCGGCGTTGTTTGGATGCAAATGAACTTAATTTAAAGTCACAATTTATCCTTCCCTTATCGCTAAACTCAGTTGATGTTTGTCTAGGTCCATACACCGAACAGATGACTTTTGTGTTATTTAATTCGATATACGATGATCCTCGCGCTTGTTTGACGACGCCTGTTCGCATGACTAGGTTGTTATTTTTGTGTTAAAATCAAATACAGATATTTCTGAATTCATCGAGTGTACGGTTGTCTGAACGCTTGCCTTCTGACGTAACGAATTGTGTGGGTTTATCTGAAGGGTACAGAGGTCTTACAGACTTGATGGTTTGTGTATGTGAGAACATGACAGTTTTACAATCGTTTTTTGAAGTTTCGCTTTTCTTAGTTCAAATAATTTATTCCATTACGATGTTCTCTTCTGCTTCGCGAGAAGAAACAACTACTGTATCTAGAAACTCATCAAACCGCTGAATTATCTTAGAATGGTCTTCACCTTCTGTACAAGTTTCCATCACCTGCACACGTACCATAGGTTTTGCTATTCGTTAGAAATTAGTATAGCACTTACGCAGTTTAGTTGGTTTCTTCGTAGCCTCCTCATCTTTGTGATGGCCTAAAACTAATATACACGAATCTTTGATCTTTGGATTAAAGCTCTTGTACCAAAACTCAATATCTTTTTCTGCGTTTCGGGAATCTGGATTAAATACTAGTAACAATCCTTGAGCATCTTTGCATATAGCTGGCCAACATGCCTGAAAGTTCTTATCTCCTGATACATCCCATAGCTCAACTAATACTTTTCCATCTTTTTGGATTCCTTTTTGTTTGACAAGTTTTAACCCCGTTCGTTCGAATTCTACAATTCTTACTCCAATTGTCGGTCGTGACGTAGCTGTAAGTTTAGGGGTAAGATTCCCAAGATAATTTGCTAGGCATGTCTTCCCAGTGTCTTTTGGACCTGCTAGTATCAGCTTTACTCGTTCGTTTGTATCACCAGGCATTTTAAGCGGAGCACGGGTCAACTTTGACCATGAGCGTTTATTAATTGTTTAGGAAATCGTCAAGATCTAGTGTTTCTGTGTCATCCATAGGCGACGATACTGGTGGAGGTTCTTTTTTCTCTTCTTTCTTGCTAGCAACAGGTTGCACAGGAGCAGGAGGAGACACGACCACAGTAGGTTGTGGTTTGGCTGTTGCATCATACTGCAAGAACAAAGTAGGTTTTCTTTGAGTTATAGTCTTAATCGAGCGTTGAGTTTCATACGTCAACGCTACCAACTTTGTTAATTCTTTCGCCTCCTTTCCGGACAAGTCGTTTCTCTTCTTCAACAACCCAACTACCACAGATTGAGCTACATAATAAGCTAAACGCTTAACAACTTACGTAAATCGTGGAACGTAGCAAGGTGGTTACTCAAATCTAGCGAAAAGTCTTCTGGATTCGTGACAGTAAGAATAGTTTGTATAACATGCAAATGATCCAAAATGTCATCTCTCCAATCAAAACTTTCATGTATAAACGCCTCAAATCTCTCGATATCTCGTTTAACAAGCTCTGTCTCACTCTTGCTTAATGAAAACTTGACTTTGATCGCATTGTCAATGTATTTTACCATCAACTTTTCTATAACTCGTTTGATCATTGTTTTAACAATCTCTATATCGATATTTGACAAAAGAACTTCCACTTCTGGTGTTAGACATTCGTCAAACGCTTTTTCGATGCACGTTGGATTATCAGCATTCGAATCAGTCGCTTTGGGTGATTTTGCGCTTCTACAAGGTGAGTTGTGTTTTTGTGACATACCCTTGGTACCACATGTTTTTCACAAAGGCGTCGTTAAAGTACGCCGATGCTTTGTTAAATAATCGATTTTCTATCATGTATTCACACTTTTGGTACAATCCATTGAACGAATTGATTACATCATCCATCTTTAATACTTCTTGATCCACATCAGGTAATGTCTCCGTTAAACCTTCCTCCATTTCAGTTGTAAAATTTGCACATTTCTCACAATCGTTCATATGCGCTAATAATTAGTTCATTTTTCCATTGCATACCACATAATTGTTTCATCGGTATCTGTTCATAAATTTGCATTAATGCTTTGTACATTAAATCACAAAACGAATCCAATGTTTGTCGAACAGCGTACGCAATTTTAAGTACTATCTTTGTCGTCAGAAAAAACAAACACATACGTCTTCTAATTCACTATGAGAAGCAGAACTAATCGCTTGTGAAACGAATGTGAAAAAATCAACAGGTCCATAAGTGTACACTCGATCGTTTTCTTCGTAAAACATTCCACGTTGTTGTTCAGTTCCTACTTTAAAGTTTCCATGAACAATCTTTTCACACCATTCGTTCATCTTTTTCTGAAAAATTGTTAATGATTTCGATACAACGTACAGAGAAATCTCGCAAATATTCTCCCTTCAAAATGTTGATATCTTCTTGGAAATTTGTGATGGGCATGTACATACTGTACTCACCAATCATATCTGGAAAGTCTTGCATCCATTCGATCAATTTTGTTTTTTCTTCGTTGTCGAGTCCATCTTCTCTCATTTCATTAATTTTTCTTCTCAAACAAGTATCATACTGCAACGCATAATACTGCATCATTCCATAACTATTTTGTAAGTATTTTCATATTTTCATACTCTCTTGGAAAACAAGGAATGACTTCTCGTTCAATGTACTCTAAATCTTCTATCAAATCAGCTAACGCTTTTAACACTTCCTCAAAACTTTTTGCTTCTTTTAACGAACTGTCAAATTCATTTCGTACCCACTCATCGATTTTTTTAAAACAATTTCGTTTGTATTCTTTTGGTTTATAAATAGCGTGGCGTTTCTTTTTCTCAACTTCAGATAGACGATCTGCTTTTTCTGCTTCTTCCATCATTTTTTCTCGTTTTTCTTCTCTTTCGATAATGCGAACAATTCGTACTAAACGAGTTGGTTCATCTTCTGCAAGTCGATATATTTGTTCCAAATGTTTGTTAACGATTTGAGTAAACTTGACACTAACTTCGTCGATGACTGATAAATATTTTGCAAACGTTTCTGTTAGTTCTGGATGTTTTTCTGATTCATCCAGCACCGATGCACGAAAGTTTTCCAATTCTGAAATACGTTCTTGAACGAGTAGGAGAATGTTGTCATCTTCTTCATCTAGATCTTCGAATTCTACAGTGTGTAAGTATCAAAATATCGCATACCATTATGCACATCGGATTCCTCTTCCTCTTCACTTTCGTCAGAATCGGAATCTTTTTTCTTTTTCTTTTTGTATTCTTCATCACTATCTGAATCAGATACATCCTCGAAAAAGGATAATTCGTTCTTAAGAATACGTTGGATCTGTGTGACTTCATTTTTCAAGTTTAGAATTCTTCGTAACCAATCACGTGCTCGTTGAACGTTTGCCAACGCGATTTGTGTCGTTCTAATATCTTTATAATTTCCTAGAATCTTCTTTCCCTCATGTACTCGTGCTAATATCTCCTCGTAACTGATGTGTAAGATTTGAAAAGTTTTCTAACTTTTTCTTTGTCGCTTCGATCGTTTTTGTTGCAGAGTTCATCATGCGTAGTGCGTTGGATGCCTCTTCAATTTGACCAGTTGTTAGTGTAGTGAGTTGATTGTGCAGGAGCGCATTTTGTGTGTTAATATTTTGTATTTCTTCTGATACATGTCGAAGTGAAATATCTGACTGCAAATCGCGCTCAGCAAATGCTACAGCATTATTTCTCGCTTGAATCCACAGTATATCCATATCAGAGTTACCGAACTCTCCCAGTCGTACCTCCATGATTGTAGGTTAGCTGTCTTGGTTTACTGGACAAACTCGAGTACATGACGCATAGATCGTGACCTACGGTGGTGTAAACTTCTGCTCTGGTTGTTTGACTGTTTGAAAGATGACAACTCCAATCAAACCATGTTTCGTACTTTCGGTCATCGGACGTGGAATCGACGCAGTTTTAAGAAAATGTCCCACAAACAGCACAAACATGCTTCATACTTGCATGTCTTCTCGTTTTTAGTTTCTCTAATACTTTTGCTGATATGGAGGAATAGTAAGAGCGACTTCTGGATTTTTTGCTAATAGCTTATGGCACATGTACGCATTAACCACCGATATCAAATGGAAATATCTGGCGATCTGGTTTGGCGGTAGAACAAAACAACACACGACGTAGGCTTCATGCTCTATTATAGTTTCGGCATTGGATACCAACTCATAAAAGACGAAGCATGGAGAAAAATCCTACTCACAACTGCCCACTCATTGTCAACAAGATTTAGTCCCACTGTTGCATCAATTCGCGGAATTGGAAACCTACTGATTTCATAATGCGAAACAGGAAATGAACCGTTTTTGTGCACTGCAACGAGCAGCTGAATACTTCATCGCCTTTCATAGGACTATGTGCCTTACTGACTTTAACGCACCAGGAATTTCAGATGCACTTCGTGGTAGTTATGCTGCATTTGGTCTTTTAGAGCTCAGCGAACTCGTGCCAGCTGAGATGAAACCATGATACAGAGGTGTAGCAGAAAAGATACTACTCAATCGTCTCAAAATTACTAAAGTGTCCTCATGCATAGAAGGTGTTTTGGAAAAATCATGACTTTGACACTGGTATTATCTATGATGATTACTACCTTAGAAGCTCTACGAAAACTTGAAGATAAATTATGTATTATTTAATATTTACTAGCATCTGCTGCTACAATGGCTACCGGTATTACGAACGATATCACTACTACGATTACGATCGCTACTATGGTTATCACTACAACTAGAGTAGTAATTATAAACAACGCGCAAGCTATATTTCCCATATTCCTGGCTCTAGGTCCTTTGCGTCGTGACATACAGAACGCAGCTATCCATGCGCAGTTAATGAAGAATCCCAAAATAAACATGACTAAAGTTTGATTGTACGCTTCATCATCTGGTGTAGTTTCCACTGTTAGCGGACCCGTTACCGTTGTCACTACAGGTTGGTACATGACACCAGTATTGCCATAATATGTCGGTGGTGGCTGCTGTGCTTCAATTTGGATTGTATCTACTGGTGCATTATTGTAGTAATTTACGCCTGGAGGATATGTTGGTGGCACTGCTATCGGTTCTTGTTTACTATAGTCTGGTTGTATGAATTGTTGTGTTGGCATGTTGATGAGATTGTTTGATAAAGCTATAAATATTGTTGGAATTGGAAGCGTCAAAATTTAAAACTACAAATCAGTTTGTCACTCATCTTCAAATTTATACATTTATTTTACTTTTTGTATCATTCTTGTTAGAACAACTACAACTGCAATAACTGCTCCGACAAGGATTCCAAGAAGAAGCAGTATCAGAAACAATCCGCATGAAATGTTTCCCATGTTTTGTGATTTGGGACCCTTTCGCCGTGAAACGCAAAACGCAAGTATCCATGCAAAGTGAATAAAGAATCCTAGCATAAACGTTGCTAGTATCAAGTTGTAATTTTCATCTTGCTTATAAATTTCTGTTATTACTACTGATTTCGGTGTCGAATCTAGTCCTGTCGAGTAGTACACTGGTTGTGCTTGGAAATGTACAGTCGAATTACTCCTTGATGGAGCAAGTGGTGGTTGAATGTCGCTCAGTTCTCTTTGTGTTGCCATTTGCATGTTTTGTGCTTCATTAAAAGCTTCATTGTTTTCGCTCTTGCGAGGAGCGCTTTTACTTAAAATGTTAATTAGTGTCGGAAGCTTTTCATGGAACCTTCTTTATCCATAGTTCAAGAAATAGGTCAAATGAACCCTACACATAAACACTTTAGTGAGCAGTACTAATGACACTGTAGCTCCAACAGCAACAGCTACAAATACCAGAATGACCGTAAAGATAAACAATGCACAAGAAGCATCTCCTAACGCTCTTGCAGTCCGTCCTCCTGAGTAATAGTTTACTCCAGGTACGTACGATCGGAACTCTTTATAACTTTGCTCAATACTGTGAACGTGAGTTGGCATGATTTCCTGTTTTTTGTTTGCTTTCGATAAGATAATTTTAGTTTCTTCACAAGCACAATGCTGCTCCATTTACGGCAAACCTCCCTGAAACCTTTATACAGGTAATTGACTCCTCGATTCAACCGTACGTTGTACGATACGCTGATCCTATGTCATTGGAATTCGAGTTTCTGATCGCCACTGCTCGCGGCCTCCGATCGTACGATCCTAAAGGTTTGTTTTGTTGCGACGTCCATTTTAACGTTGTTCCGTGCTGTTCCTTACGAACAAAATAACGGATAGTTAAATGTGAAAATATTTCATTTAGTTGCTGCCGTGAGAACGATTTCTAATTTAAATCCCTTGTTGGCTAGTCTACTAACTTCGAGACATGCTCTTGCAGGAGCGGTGCCTTCTGGTATCCAACTTTCCCACTCTTCATTAAAAACTTGGATATCGTTCTCGATATCGCACAAGTAAATAGTCGCCATTAAAATACGATCTTTGCCGCTATTTGCTTGCACCAACATCTTTTCCAAGGAGTCCAAAACTTGCTTTGTTTGGTCTCGCATGTCAGTCTCAACGTTCGATGGCACCTCTACCATGTAAACTACGCCTCCAAATGCTGTGTAATCGGACCAACGTTTGGTTGTACCGGCTCTTGTGACGTCAGACATGTTTGTTTGTGTTGTTACAAGCGTACGAGAAAATCTTGGTTTAGCTGCCGAAAGCGAAATTCAATAGCCATGATATCTGCTGTGCTACATCTGCTCCAATTCTAGTACTGTAATATTCTTTATGGTCAACGTAGTGCAACTGTACACTAGCTCAAGCCTTATCAACCAAGCCAACTCATTTTAGACAAGCGTGGATAACTCAAACAAAATGGTTAGTATGACTATGAACAGCTTAAGG
>JAESGV010001179.1_pt1 | contig 11103 bp, 10 predicted proteins | sample 9269781 | NCBI WGS metagenome assembly JAESGV01 (sample SAMN15741586, study PRJNA653496) | algae metagenome | isolation source: Tildeniella torsiva UHER 1998/13D and co-occurring heterotrophs from... | place: Slovakia: Slovak Paradise National Park, Hrabusice, Kosice Region | collected 2000-01-01
GCTTGTCCTGTGCCAAGAACCATAGAACGAGTTCCATTGTCCTACAAGAGTCCACCACAACCAACACAATATGAACCCAGTGATGTAGTTAAGCGTTTGTTTTCTGATGTATAAAGATTTGTTCCCATTTGTCTGTGTTATGCTGTTTGTGGCTGTCCAGGCAGGCCTTATTTATTATGAAAGGTGAAAACACTCCTTTGTTAATATAGTAATTAACAGCCCTTCACTGCACTGTACTCTTGTATTTCACACAAAATAATGCAGTGTAGACTTCTGGTGATTACTTTACTCGTATACTGCAGCTTTGTTGTTTTTACACAAACAAATCCAAACTCATTGCCAACAAGAAAAGCTATCATTGGGTGGGGACAGAACAACAATGGCAAATTAGATAACACAAGAGGAATACTGACCATACCAAAAATAATCGACAATGGTGGAGCGTACAATTTAGATGATGTGGTATCTGTAGCCAATGGAGAGTATCACATGCTAGTACTTTTATCGAATGGAGATATATTCGGAAGAGGAGGAAATTCCAACGGCCAACTTGGAAACAGCAGTTCTTATCCGCAAAACGCGTACAATGTGAAGGTGAATTCGACTGCCTTCACTGTTGCAGGTGTAACAATCACAGACATAGCAGTGTGCTCGGATCAGTCTTTCGCATTCGCAGCAGCACAAAACAAACTATTTCAGTGGGGCTACAAAACCACAGGCGACGTGCTCTCGCCACAATTAATTACGTTCACGCCTAGCCAGGCATTGTACCAAAAAACTATCGCAAAAATATTTGCAGGATACTTTCACGCATTCGTTATTGACACAGACGGAAAATTATACGGACGTGGTGCAGGATATATGGACCTTCTCTATCCCAATGCTTATGGGCAACAATATGATTTTGTATCTGTGCAACCTACACTACCACCTCTTAAACAAGTGGCTGTTGGGATGAAGCATATATTGGTACTAGGAGTAAATGGAAAAGTTTATGCGTGGGGACTGAACGACAATGGACAAATAGCAGTAAGTTTATTTTTTATTTCTCACACAATAGAATGCAGAAATTCGATCGCCAGGTCCTACAGTAACAACTCCAACAGAAGCACTATTTGATGCTGGAGTCATCATCACATCGATCGCGGCGGGTACAGAACATAGTATGGCTTTAGCATCTGATGGTTCTGTCTACACATGGGGAAACAACAACTCTGGAGAACTTGGTCGTAACTTGGTGACTTTTTCCAACTCTACTGGCAAAATAACTGATGGAACAATTTATAATGTAACAAAAGCAATATCATGTGGTACTGCGACAACCTTTTTACAAGGAGCCAATAATGTACTTTATAGTTGCGGTGATGGAGGATATCTTGGAAACGGTGTGAATGGTTTTGTGAATCCATGTTTGGCCATTGTATCCGATGAATTATCAGGAGTCGAAATCATATCGATGGCAACAAGTAATTACGATACCATAGTTTTGGTTGACAAAGGACCAGCACCCTCGCCTACTCTTCCAGAAGTTTCCTACTCTCTCATTGGTTGGGGATATAATGGCCACGGCAAAATAGATGCTAGTTTGGAACGAGTTCTTCTACCTACTACCATGGATATGGGATCAATTGATGTGAACAGTATCGTTTCTATTGCAAATGCAGAGGCGCACATGTTAGTACTCTTACAGAGTGGCGAAATTTATGGAAGAGGTTGGAATTATGATGGTCAACTTGGAAACAATGGCATATCTTTCGCTTCAATTAACGTTCAAGTTGATACAACTGCTTTCTCTGCTGCAGGTGCTCACATTACTGCTATTGCAGCAGATTTACGTGCTTCAATAGCACTTGATAGTGTTAACAACAAACTTTTCGTTTGGGGAAATGACTACGAACATAATGTACAGATTTTGACGCCACAGCTTGTCCAGTTCAGCAGTACTAGCCCATTATACGGCAAGACGATTACAAATGTCTTTTGTGGATACTCGAATTGTTTTATTACTGATTCAAATGGAAAGTTGTATGGAAGAGGTGCCAACGATGCTAATTATGTTCTATTGCATCCCGCAGTGGGAGCGAAAGCAGATTTTGTGGCTGTGCAACCATCTCTTTCATCCATTTCACAAGTTGCTGCTGGTATGTACCATGTACTAGCTCTTGATACATATGGAAAGGTTTATGGATGGGGTTCCAACACTATAGGACAAATTGCATATCAATCAATGGAAGGGCCAGCACTAACAAATCCTATCGAAATTTCATTTGGAGCAAACGTAACTATTACGGCTATTCGTGCTGGTTCATGGCACAGTGTAGCATTGACAAGTACAGGTGCTGTTTACACGTGGGGAGGTAATAACGCAGGGCAACTTGGTTGCGGTAATAGTTCACTGGATAGGACAAATATACCTACTTTGATAACTGATGAAGAGATTGGTAATGTTGCTTACATCACAGCTGGGAGCGGTGCAACAATGCTTGTTACCCAGGACAACTCTATCTATGGATGTGGTGACGGCTATTCTACTGGATCTGGTAACATTAATCCACATTTTTCATTTAAAAAAGTCATATCACCTGTGTTAGAAGGCAAAACACCACTGTTGGTGACAACAGGTGGTTCAGATACCATAGTTTACGCTTCAACAGCTGTAACGAGTGTACCAGCTACTACAGTGTTACCAACCACTACTGTTGAACCTACAACAGCTGAATCAACTTTTGCACCCACTACCATGGCGCCAACTACAGTAGAGCCTACAGCCACACCAACTATAGCTCCAACAACATCTACTGCAACAACAACTCCAACACCTACTACGCTTCAATCATGCAACAACTTTGATACCAATAGATACGGAGCAAAGAAGCCAATCGTGTCTGCAAGCACCAATGGTTCATCTGTAACGATTGTAGTTACCATGTATCGACAAACTATGAGCAACACTGGTACACCAATTTACCACGCTATAGATACCAAAGATACACCTGCTGTATGCCGAACAAACAGTGATAGTATCCTACTGTCCTCAAGTAAACCATGGACACGATCAGATGATGGATGTACAACTACCTACACACTAACTCAATCGTTGAGTGAGATTGTGGCGACAAACAACACCAATAACAATTGGGTTGCCAAACTAGCAGATGATGGTAGATCAATCACCTACACGGTACGCGTCTACTCTACATACTCTGTGAATAACGCTGGTTCGTGTTACTATGTTGGTTATCAATCAACGATATCAATGCGTACAGTGCTCAGTGTCGCCTCTTCAAGTGTAGAGTACACCACTGAAGATAACTCTGCGAGGTTCTTGTTTAACGGTTTGAGAATCACTGCCACGCAGCGATTAGAAATTGCAGGAACAATTGTTCCACTGATTTTCAATAGTGAACTACGCAACATTTACATGAGAAAATCTTTTGATAATATCACTATTCCTGCTACCACTTCAACATGTAACGCAGTTAACACTGGTTGCTATGAAATCTTTGGTATTGATGTATCATCACTTGGTGGTGCAGGTACTGATATTAGTGACGAGTACAAAATAATTATGGACGTGTTTAAAGACGGTGAGAGAATAATCTCTAATGCGACAATTTCATTCTACATTTCGTACTTGATTCCAGGTGACCCAATAGTTGTAGATAGTGACACGATTACAACATCTATCAAGCTGTACACTGATAGCACCTATTCAGTTGTCCGTACTGCTTCATATGCATCTGCTGATGGTGTTCTATTTGTTGAAAACTCGGTTACGCCAAGTTCACCAGTCATACCTTCGTCGTATAGATTACGTATGGCTGAGGGTTACCTGTGTTGTGTAAACTATTTGTCTAATATTGCGCTGTACAATCCAGTTACAGGTACAGGTGGTTGCAAAGATGCAAGTGGCAAGATGGAACAATTTTCATTTGGATCAGAAGCAAATCTTAACACTGGAGTAACAGTGGTTTCTGCTGATGGAAATAGCCCTAAAAGATATCGCGTTCAGGTAGAATTAAGCAAGGCGTATGCATCAATCATGCATTCGGTACCAATGACATGCGAAGTTTTGTTAATTTCGAAACTTGAAAGTAATGCAAGAAGTATTGCAGCTGCTGCGAACTTGGGTGGTTCTTTTGTGGCTACAATACCCTTCTCCGTTCAAGCAACACAAGCAACAGCTACGCCAGCAGTTACTACTGCCACAGCAACAACCACTGCTACACCTGTCACTACCCAAAAGGTTGCAGAAACAATTCCTGCTCCAAGCAAGAGTGATGCAAGAATGAACTCCATTTCAGCACTATTAACGATCGTGGCACTAGTTTTCGCATGTTACGAGATATTGTCGTGTCAATAAAGTCACATTTGCAATTCTGTTGATGATTTTGTACTTGTAAGCAAGCCAACTTAAGCAACATCAAACATGTCAAAACAACCACCGCCACAACTTCATCTAGAGCTACCAAATGAAAAACAGACGAAAAAACAAGGAACACCCATTCCCACAGGCGCAGATGACGAAATATACATGCCCGAACCAGTCCCACGAAGAGGACTAACACAAGGAGATACTCCACGCGACCCTGATAAAATAGGTGCCCAAAACGAACCACCACCGCGAGAGAAAAAACGAGACGAGTCTTCAAAATATATTACACCGCCGCTGGGACTAATGTTCCAACACTTGTACGCTAAAAACTCAAAATTCCTCGGAAACCTACCTGCAGATGTAAAAGAACGCATCCGAAAGAAGCAAGACGAATTTATGGAAAAACGATACAAAAAACATGACGAAAAGATGCAGCAACGAGTAGCAGAAAATTACACGCACAACAACATTGGCAATAGTTCACTATGGGAAGCATGTTATGAATTTTTAGACGAGCAAGAGTTGGAGGAGATCAAAAAATCAAGATACATGTTCAAAAACTTTGTCAAAAGTCAAGAATACGACAAGAATGTGTTTTTCCATTTCAACCAAGCCGATAAGACCGATCGCGAAGAAATTATTCAGTCACTTCTCGAGTCAATAGAAATGAATTCGAATAACGATAGCGTGTACAGTTTGTTATACATTGTACTAGGATGTTACCGCGAAAACGAAGCAAAAGATTATAAAAGTAAGAACATGGAACAAATGGAGGCTATGAAAAAGAACTGTACATTATTATACGAATGCAACGCGTTACCAACACTTTTACAAATGTTCAAACGACACGCATTCGCTATCATGTAAGATTATTGAATCAAACTAACTCTTTTCCAGAGAAGGCAAAGAAAAAGATAACACAAGACTAAACTTGTTCGCAAATGTCTTGTTCATCTTTTTATGTACAATGTCATGGGAATGGGAGCAACAAGAAAATCGAGATCTCATACAAGAACTACAATTCGATTTATGTACGTCATCTCAACTCAACTAACACAATAGTCGAACATGAAAAGAATCATTTTATTCGTATGTTGATGGTTCTTCTCAAAGAGTCACTCGTCACAAACACCAATTTATTAATGCCATCAAAAAAGATTACACTACTTTTGGCAAAATCGTTATGCATTTTCTTGGGAAAACCAACTTCAGAAACAGAAGGATTCGTATTTGGACCAGATGTAAAACTAAAAGTACGACAACAAGATGCGCAACAATTTAATGAAAAACATTTCCACTCAAAACGCGCTCTAGAAGAAGCTCCAAAACAAATGCGTGAGGCGATCGCGTTGTTTGAAAGTTTATCCACGCCACAACTCATAGAAGCAAACAAGAAGCCACGATTCACGATAGAAAATCCAACAAATACGGAAAAGTTATATCGATTGTTACTACCAGAGTGTATGAACTTGATCGCGAGTTTGCTACTTGCAGTCAACGTGGAAGATGAAGCTGCAATCAACGAGAAAGAAAATCCTGCACGACATCGAGAAATCGTACTCAAAGCAGCTGCGACAATCTTTTTCTATTTGATCAAACATTTTAGAAAAGAACATCCGAAACAAGCATCGTACGTCATTCGATTGTTAACAGATGCCAACGCGCCAGTTCTATTTTTAAACGCGTTGAACAAAAATGCAGATAAATATGTCAAACAAGATGCTGATAATCCACAAATTTGTTTAATGCGTGGAGAAGAGTTCACGCAACTTGATGAAACAAATAGTCCAATTGCAGACAACGTCGAGTATAGTTGGCGTAACACGTACACGATTCTTACAATTTTACGATTGCTACAAAAGTTGACCAAAGATAAAGATGCGACTGTACACAAGTTGGCACAACACAAGGCGCATATCATCTTGAAAAAAGTACTCAAAGTCAACCAGAGAATAGTGATCATGTACACTTGTAAGATATTTAAGAGTTTGTGGAAGTATTTGGCTCCCAAGTGGCAGCAATCACATATTGAAGTGGTGAATCAAGTGTACGCTCATGTAAAACCATTACTAGTTGACAATTGGTTACAATCACAACAATCGACACCCATTTCCCAACAACAAAGAAATGAACTGAATGAACGAACAAAAGAAGCAAATCGCGAAGTGGAAGAATTTAACAAGTTCAATTATGAGCAATGGTGGAAACACTTGGAAACAGATACCAATTTGGTACTCGTTCCAGAAGAAAATTTTGTGCCCATAGAACCTATTGTATTAGCATACAATCGAACACAAATCGATTCCAAGTATACTACAAGTGTACATCACTATGAGACCATGTTATCCTATTTGTTAGCAAGTTCTGGAGATGCTATTTGGTAAAAAATATTTATTCAAACTTTAAACAATCAGCAACTTGTCCTTGTGTTACACACGATTCAAAATTCCCAATATTCGCACCGGAAAGGCATTCTTCAAGTTGTTTGCGACAAACTTGAGCCAAGATACAGTACTCTAATTTTTTAGTTGATACAAATTCTGACATTGGTGAACTTGTATCTTTGTCGATAAACGCTGAACATTCTTTGTCACATGCTTTATGTACTTTTTCGTCAATGGATTGTCCTGTTTCTTTTTCAGTTGCTTGTAGTGATGGATTTGGCTTTTGTATTACATTGTATCCTCTGTCATCTTTTCCAGAGTAGATGCTTCCTGCATTTGTGTGAACGAGAGCATGTGAACGTGCAAATAGAGGTTGTAGCTCTTTCATACGCGATGAAAGGCATTTATCTACTTGTCCCAATGTTTGTCGAAGTTGTGCTTGTTGCTCTTCGATTGGAGCAACACGGTCATTCTCGTTTTTTGGTATTTTAGGTATCAGTGCGTGATCAATGTCGTATGCGCTTGGTAAACATTTCTCAGATTCGGAATCGAAGTGTCGTGCAACGCATGCCCACTGCAGCATGTTAACAACGTGTTGTTGATTTGCAGATTGTCGTCGATATTGTTGATGATTTATCAAGTACGTAAGGTTCGGACACGCTTTTTGTGAAATGTATAAGAACTTTAAACTTTGGTCTATGTCTGAATTGCTTGTCATGTCTTGGTTGTGTGGGCCTTGTAATCAAAATCTTTTTATCCAAACAAGCATGTTTATCGGCGCTTTAGAGTGTGGGTAGGTTCTGTTACAGTTATTAATGAAAATAGTGGTACGACGTTTAAAATTTCAACTGGTCGCTTCGTGAATAACGTAGTGGAACGTTTAGATACAACTGTTATAAACACGACTGCTCCAGACGAAACATTAAACAATGTCGTGATGTGGTTTAACGAGCAACAACAAAGACACAACGATAAGCTTTCCAGCATTGGAATAGCCTGCTTTGGACCAGTCGATCTCGACAAACATAGCAAAACATACGGTTACATCACAACCACACCAAAACCAAACTGGGGAAATGTTGATGTAGTTGGAGTATTTCAAAAAGCATTCCCAAATATTCCAGTTGGATTCGACACCGATGTAAACGCACCTGCAGTTGCTGAGCTTGCAAGCAAATCACATGGGTATGCATTTTATACATCTCTAACACGAATAGTGAAATTAATTCTTTGGCATACGTCACTGTTGGAACTGGTATTGGAGTTGGATTATCACTCGACAACAATCCAGTTCACGGAATGATGCATCCAGAAGCAGGTCACATATAGTATGTTTTTTGTCAAATATTAACAAATAGTGTTCCTCTATGCGACGAAGATATACAATCTGGTTTCACAAAGGGAACTTGTCCCTTCCATGGTCCTTGTTTGGAAGGTATGAGCAATGGTATTGCGTTGGCGAAAAGAAAAGATATTAATTTTAACGACATCAAATCCTTACAAGATGATGATCCAGTTTGGGATACTGTAGCACACTACTACGCTGGTTTATGCGTTAATTTGATTCTCATTACAAGTGTTGAAGTAATTGTACTTGGTGGTGGAATCTTTCAACGAAAAATCTTGTTTGATAAAGTAAGAAAGCATACTGTAAAGCTTTTGAATGGATATGTTTCGAAGGTGAACGATGAATCAATTGGAAAACAAATCAAGGAGAGCGCATTTGGACCAGATGCTGGAATTGTAGGAGCTTTTTATTTGGCCAGAAGAGAACTAGAAAAGCAATAAATTGAATTTATGATCAGCTTTTGTGTTAGTGAATAGCTTGGTACTTTTGAAAAGCTTGCTAGACCAGTACGAGCATAAATAAGCATGTCTCCAGAAACAGAAGTGTACGCTTTTGCCGAAGAGGCCTTTTCAACGTTAAGCGAAAAGCCATCAAACAAATGAAACGTCTTCACGTCAAACTCAGTCGCGGTAGGAACTTGGATGCTAAAGATTTGAGTGGCACAAGCGATCCGTATGTTGTGATTACGAGTAAGAATGAAGATGGAGAATTCGTGAAATGGAAATCGCAAGTTGTGGACAAGGATTTGAATCCAGTGTGGAATGAAGAGTTTGAAATAGGGTATGTTGTTTTGTTAAACCAACAATAATTCAGATTAGCAGAAGGCAATTTGAAATTCTTATTGCAATGTTACGAGTACGTAATATCTGTACACTAACCATTCAAAGCAAGAATAAAGTATTCAAAGACACGCTAATAGGAGAAACAGCTGTCGATGTATCAGATTTAGTCGAGGGAATACCAACAGGTTAGATTTATACCAAATTTCTAACAACCAGAAAAAACAATAATTATTCAAAAAGAAGGTTCTGGTCATTCATTCTCTAAGAGTGGAGATATAGATATGGTATTTAGAGCGATTAATTTTGGCTTAAAGAAAGAGTAACAACTGTACAGTACATTCTACGCAATAAAATTAAAAACGCTATTGTCAAAATTGTTTGTATTTCAGATGCATCTGCACTATTTGCCGTCTCGTAGCTGTTAGTCTACGTTTTATCCCATATGTCTCTTCTTCGTTCGATAACACTAATTCTCGCGCCATGTTATCTACGACTCCATTTACCGTAGAGACATTCTTTCATTGTGCACGCATCGTTCAATGATAACAGTCATTGCGATAACGTGTAGGATATCTTCGCCTGGTGTTAGCTCTAGAGCCAAACATCCACGGCGAGCCCATTTGTCCATGCTTACACGGGCAACTATGCCTGTTGGAGTATGAATATAGTAGTGGTGACCCAAAAAATCTCCAGTAGCAGTAGTTTGCTCTAGTGTATCTCTTCTCTTGTAGATAAAACCCATTTTCATTCCATTACCGCCTATCATGGTACATTTTGCAATTTCTTTTCCGAATTGCGTGACACGATATGTTGGAAACATTGAGAATAAATCTGTTGTGACTTTGACGAGTGGTTGTTCGGTTATTAAATCGGAAATACTCAAACAGTATGTGAGTGAGTTGTTCTCTGCGACTTGAAAACCAAACATTGCTTTTTCGTCAATTATACTCGAAGTTGAATCGGCCTGTAAGAACATGTATCGAGGAACGTGAAATCGAATTCTTTTTTCTGCGTGCTCCTCTTCGTCGAAACCAGTGCATGCGTCGTCGCTGAGTTCAATATTAACAAAGTCTTGAGGAGACTCTGCTATTAGTTCGTCGAGTGAGTCCAACCTGTTGTGCATTGACACGTTTGATGGCCGTTTTTTGAAGTTGTCAACAGAACTTGGAGTCGTTAGTCACTTCGCAAATGGTTGTACACCTAGCTTCGCCTTTCTTGTCGAGTTGAGGAGAATGCCCTCCATCCAAATCTGTTTCCGGTATAAAAAACGTGTTTGCTACCGATGGAGTACACGCACAGTTATCAGATATAGAGGCAGAAGATTTGCTTAGCAAATTGCAACCACCCATCACCTTCACAAAACAAGACATGCAAAACAGAAAAAGGTCTGGTGACCGTAAGTCTGTCGTTAGTCCGTTAGAAGCGATAGCATCGAGTAGTTTGGTGGAGCATGATTTCCCGTATGTTTGCTGAAAAATTTTTAACCATAATAGACCAAGTGAAGAGGAAATACAAGTCATAACGTGTATAGCAGATAGAAAGTTTGGGCTTCCATTGTTGATAAAATTCTCACTACAAGAGCGTAGTTTGGAGAATATAGAAATTTGGTTAGACTTGGAGGAAATACTCAAACGATGTCCATCATGGAATGTTTCTACAAAACTAGTGTACATAACGCAACTCTACAGTAAATACATATCCAGACGGTGACCTTCCCTCTGTCGATGATACAAACCCTATAGTCGTTTCATACCATCCATTCGCGGGTATTGCAGAACAAAAAACTTGGAGCATCGTTTCAGCAGGTTTCGGTACAGCCATGAGTGAAAACAAAACTATTGAATACTCTCAAGCATGGAAACATTTCACCGTCGACGCACAAACCAAAACCGCACCGCATAGAGGTTCTCTACTTGTAGCGCGAGTTGATGGAAGTGGCATCGAAGTTAGCACCATTGAAATACGAGCAACTAAAACAAAAGACAGCACCTACACAATGAACATACCTGGCGTCAGTGTTTCCCGCATACACGAAATAGTTCCACTTGAATCAGATAATTATTTCTTAATATTCGGCGCTACTGATGGAGCAGTGTATGGAGTCTATTTTAATGTTGGATTCTTTTTCGCAGCAACTTTCAACAATCAAGTAAAGATTGCAACAAATGGTTATAATACAACTGCCATTAGGACCACTAGAGGAGTTGATTACAT
>JAESGV010001180.1_pt1 | contig 11101 bp, 9 predicted proteins | sample 9269781 | NCBI WGS metagenome assembly JAESGV01 (sample SAMN15741586, study PRJNA653496) | algae metagenome | isolation source: Tildeniella torsiva UHER 1998/13D and co-occurring heterotrophs from... | place: Slovakia: Slovak Paradise National Park, Hrabusice, Kosice Region | collected 2000-01-01
TCTTCGAAAAGTTGTGAATTGTAGACAAAGTCGACAATTGCCAACTTTTTGTCGTACACTTTTACGTTTGCATTTGGTGTTTTGCCTTCTTTGATTGGTCCCACGATTCTGTGAATGGCTTGGATCGACAAACCTGCGGGAATATCCAACTGGTCTCCTGCGATCTTGTAGTTTGCGCGGAAGAGCATGTAGTCACGTAGGAAATCGAGTAATAATAGTTTGTCATTCTTGTTTACTTTGAATGACGCAAACGTTGCCATAAACTTTTCGCGTTCTTCGTTTTGTTCGCCGTATGTAGGTACTTTGATCGACGGTAGTGCTTCAAGGATGAGACGCAATAATACATCTTGTTGCGAAACTAGTTTTGTTGATATGCCTTCAAATAGTTGTGGCACAATTTCTCCCTTCTTTTCCAGGCGTTCGAAAGCCATATCCAAATAAATAATACTAAAGTTACGTGTCATAGCACCGTTTTTCTCATCTGTTGCGTTCATAAAGAGTTCCAAAATCTTCTCAAACGGCAGTTTAATGTTGTCTGTTTGCCGCACGCGTTTATTGATATGTGTTAAGACTTCCATTACTTTGTTACGAATACTAGTGTCTGGAAACGCGATCAGCGATAATAATTGTGGTAAATATTGTGCAATACTCTTTTCTAGTATGGCATCGTCGTTTGTGATAGCGATTTTAGTGGACATGTTGTCGATAATGTTCCACAACTGATTTGATGAAGGGGCAGTAGCCTTTTTCTTCTGGCTGGTACCCTCTGATGACATGTCTGCTTTTCGTTTCGTTTTTGTCTTTTGATAGTTCAAACAAAGCGGAAGTGCGCAGCGTTTTGCAGGAATTGTACCAAAAATAACATTCCATGGTTGACTATGCTGAGCTCAAACAAGCTGGAACCATACCAACAGTTTTGGACTTGCGTCGGGCCAATGTTACCGACAAAAACACAACACCTGCATTTTTAGCGGTCAGTGCTGCTATTAAGTCCCACACTACTTACACTGTAAATCTGAATTGGAACAAAATAACGGTTGCTTCATGGGAAAAAATTTGCGAGCTCTTTTTGGAAAACAAATCAGTGACCTACGTAAGCGTATTGGGTTATCCCATTGCATTAGACGCGCTTGATGTTGCTCTTGAAAATATCGAAAAATATTGGCACAAATTGACATATCGGCGAAAGGCTTAAATGAGTGGGGAGAGGGTGTTGCAGATTATGAATCTGTTGTCAAACCGACACATGAAAAATTTGCAGAGATGTACAAAGACTCACTAACATTACCTGTTGTATTTGAAGACAAAGTTACAAATGAACAAGTCAGGTAGGAAAAATGCAATAACTATCAAGAGAGAAGGAGTAAGTAGTTCCAAGGTTAATATTTCCAAAGCCTTCGCCAGTAAAGACATTAACATTCTTAATTTTTACTAATATCTATCAAGAATCTAGCAATACTCTCGTAACACAGCACAACAGAGTTACTGTTTGCAATACGAGCTGATTGCGTTGTACTAACATTCATACGGCTTGTATCCATTTTCGATGAATTAATCTTACTCGCGTTCATCAAATTGCAGGATTGCAAGTACTTCTTTTCTATTTGATATTTTCTTTCCATAACGGTCGCAATACCTTTCATACGTTTAAACAATGCACCTCCGTTCTTTCCTAATTCTGTCTTGAGAATGTTCCTGTGGTGTTTTGCCATCAAGTTCATCAATGCCATTGCTCTCATAAAGATATCTTCTTGGTCTCTGTACATTTGTAGTTGTTCTACTAGAAGGTCTAAACAATCGGCAGAGAATACAGCGTGTGAAGTGTACCGCGTTCTAGCTAAATGTAATAGAATATCTAGTGAGTGTTGTAGTAACTGCATGTGTGGTTTGGAACGATTGCAGCCGCGGATCACAGAAAACAAAATAGGTACTGCTTGTTGCTGAACCATATTCTCGCAGCACTTGCTCGAGAAACGAGTGGTAACAGCCAAATTTGCACATGCGTTCATGATGAGTGTCATCTTCTTGCTAGTCAATAGGATCTCTAGTGCTTTACGTGTCTAATATATTAGTTATACGTACCAGTAAACTTACTCTGTATGCTAGTTGTTGTCTCTCCTCAACTGTCGTCGCCAATGATGCAATACGTTCTCGTATCTTTGTAACTTGAGCAATGTTTCTCTTTCTTACTAGGTATCCTCTAAATACTCGTTGTATTGATACAGCTGATGCTTGTTGCATGCGTGCATTTGGTTTCTTGTTATAACTAGTTTGAGCCAAGAATCTACGAATGCAGCTTTGAGCAAGAATGATCTTATCGACTGTGTCGCGATAGATTTCTCTTTGAATGTTTCCACGAGCTCTAGCTTGCATGGAAATAATTAAACTTCGTTCGTATTGGTAGTTTGATCTATCCATTAGCATGCGAGCGATCGCTTGGCATTTGGTGATACGGAACAGCTCATAGTCTACGTACAAGCAAGCCAAGTATCCTCTAACGAGTGCTTGACATTTTACGATTTGTTGGGCTTGTCTATCGCACTCTTTCATGGCTAGGAAACGACGAACAGTTGATTGACATTTGACTACGCGACCGTAATCTTCCAAATAGTTTTGTCTAGCAATTACTGCACGAACAGTTGCTTGACACTTTGTTACCATGAACACATCGTACTCGTGATCGCATCGTTGCAAGTGTCCACGAATAAGAGCTTGTAGCGATACAACTTTTGATCGTGTAGCGAGGAACTCTTGTCTAGCAGCGGCCATACGCACAACACTTTGACATTTGGTGATAAAGTACTTTTCATCGTCATCGTAGCATCTTGATTGATAGCCGCGAACGATAGCTTGTATGGTAGTGATCTTACGAATGAGAATAGCTCGGTTGCGTTTCTGCTGCATCCATTGGAGCCGTTTGAGCTCACGTCTTGCTAACCATGATCGAACCAAAGATTGGCATTTGATAACGTTATTGAGAGTTTCTCTGCGAGCAGCTGCTTGGCGTTGAGCGAGTGCCATACGGAAAATAGATTGTATCTTGATAGCACTGTGTAGTTCTAGCTTCTCTTCACGTAGACCTTCCAACTCTAACTTGGCAAGACCCATACGAAATACTGATTGAATCTTGACGACGCTATTCAACAATCGTTTCTTGTACTGGCGAGCTTGTAGTTCTTTTCTTGCTAATACCATACGGAACACTGATTGTAGCTTGACGATGCCATCAAATGTACGTTTTTCTTCTTGTAGGTAACGTAACTCACGTTTGGCAAGAGCCATACGGAAAATTGATTGTATCTTGACTGCACAAGCTAGTTTGTGTTGGCTGTATTGCAGAGCTAATAGTATGTTTCTAGCAAGAGCCATGCGGAAGATGGACTGGATCTTGATTGCACTTTGCAACTCTAGCTTCTCTTCTCGAAGGCCCTCCAACTCTAGCTTAGCAAGACCCATACGGAACACTGATTGCAACTTGACAACGCAGTTTAAGACGTGTTGCTCGTAGTGAAGCTCGCGTAGCTCATTCTTCGCCAGTGCCATACGGAATACAGATTGCAGCTTAACTACGCATCGGAGTAAGTGTTTCTCCTCTTGTAGAGCTATCAACTCTTTTTGAGCGAGGAATCGTCGAACATGACTTTGGCATTTGATGATCGCTGCCAACGTTCTCTTCTTTTGATCTTGAATCTGTAGTTGTTCAAATACCTTGCTCGCCAAGTATCTACGTACAAGTGATTGGCATTTGATAACATAAGCAATGTCATGCTTGTGTTGTTGCATCGCAATGAAGCGTCTCACAAAGGCTTGCGCTTTGATAACACGGAAACGAGTGTACTCATAGTCTGTAACAGCCAATCGAGTACGAACTAGTGCTTGACACTTGATTACATCTTGTACATCCAACTCATACTCACATCTCTGCATGTATCCGCGAATCAAGGCTTGGCATGCAGTAATATTTGATTGAGCGTTAGCTTCTTTCTTACGTTGAGCATGTCCACGAAGCAAAGCTTGTAACGTGATGGCAGCTTCTCTTTTGTTCACAAAGTCCTTTCGGATAAGCACTCCTCGTATCCTATTCTGAAGTTTAATGATAAGGTCCTTGGCAGCATACTTTTGGCGAATCTCGTACAATTTCAAGAAAAGAGTAGATAACGATTTGATAATCTCTTGTTCATCAAACTCGATATGAGTTTCAGTTGTTTCCTTGACTGGTGATAACGTCACAACAAACGCTGATGAACGATCATTGTAGTTGATGCAGTGCAAACCCATACGTGCTTCTGCTTCCTCTTTCTGTCTTCGTTCTTCTAATCTTGCAGCAAACAAAACAACGAGTGGTAGAGGTTTTGGACTTCTGTACTGATTGGTGACGAGTTGATACACGAGTTCTGGTTCTTTTCTAAATGTAGGTGAGCCAAAACAGTCAACCTTTGGTAACGACGCTTGACCTAATGTTTCAATCAAATCTTCTTCATCGTACAACGCACAAACGAGTTGGACCCAGTGCAACAAGTACGCGATTCTATCATCAGAGTAACCTGAATTGATCGATTGTGGAGGAACAACTTGATTGGGTCGCAATACTTTTCTTGTACTTGACAAATGTGCAACTTCTGAAACCAAAAAGTCGCGTTTGAGTGGTTCCAATGCTGCTTCAAAATCTTTTCGTTTCTTAATGACTGCATCTTTGATTCTTTTTCTTTCTGCGATTTGTGCTTGTCTTTTTGCGATTTGTTCGAGTTTTAATTGCTCTTGCTTTTCTAGTCGTTCTTTTGCCAACTCTTCTGCTTCCACTGCATTAATAAGACTATTTTGAATCGAAGATTTGGATAAGTTTGCGCGTGAGTTGCGTGGTGTTTCTGTGACTAGTGTTCTCTTTTCCACCATTTTAGTTGGTTTCGCAATAGTCGACAATTTTGCTGTTATGTGTGGCTTCTTGGACTATTCGGTTAGAAAATGAGTAAAAACAAGCTTACAATTGGTGTCTTGAAGCTCGAAGCATCAAACTTGTTTGTAATTGGTGTTTCTGGAAGAGATGGTAGTAGTTGTTTGACAATTACATTGGTATCGGTTTGTTGAGCTCGCATTCTGTTAGAACCAGAAATGCTACTGTTCAAAATTGATGTTTCACCGAGTGGACACTCGCCAGTCATTGGAATAGTGTACTTCATCTTGTCCCACGTGAGAACCATGGACGTTGCCATCTTGTCATGCCGTGTTGGTCTCCAAGTGATTGGTATTTTGAAATCAGATGTAAGTGGCGGCACGCGATACGAAATATCTTTTGATGTGAATCCGTCTTGAGTCGGCAAACGTTCAACTCCTATTTCTTGTATTTTAACTGTTGGATTATCGATAGTGAGTTCTACCACACGCTCATCGCCCAACATTACGCGACCGAAATTTAAACGCGGTCTGGAAATAGTGAATTGTTTCAAGTGGATCGTCTGAACTTCATCAACAAAAGAATCGTTTTCTTTGTTTGTTTCTAGACGCGGTCTCTTTGTAGGCTTCGTATTGAGACTTTTGGGCGCCTTACCGAAACCAGAGGTCCTCATGGGTGGGTCGTTTTGCTTTGTTTCTAATTACAAAATTAACGTTCGTGTGTCCCGCCAAAACTGTTTTGGCGGAAAATACAAGTTATAACTCTTATTTTAATCAAAATGTAAGGTTCAACTGAAGGAAGTAAAACGTACAATACTAGAGAACTACAAACGTTTACTAATGAATTTTACATGCATCAACATTGGTACTAATTCACTTTGAAGCTTAAGCTGTAACTGCATTGCACGTGAACTACGCTAACATTTGGTGTTACTAAATGTGTTTCTTTGCTTGTAATCATGAAACCTGACGAGCACACACCACTAAGTCTTTTCTTGTCGCATGATGTCTGGGAACTTGTACTACAGTACATAGGCGTTGACGAAGTCACTTTAGTCAAATTAGAACTAGTTAATACCACACTGTACAACATAACGAGCGCAGACAAGTTCTGGAAAACGTTATGGTCACGCAAATATCCCACATCAACAGACATAATAACATGCAACTACAGACATGCGTACATGCAAATGCAGCAGTACTGTTCAAAATTAGGCAATAATTATGATTTAGTTGAAAGCATAGGAAATGGCGTGAGTGTAATGATAATAGGAATGCCAAGTGTTGGAGTAAAAGATCTAATAGATTCGTTCTTGGCAACTAATTATCTCTACGATGACGACCCATACGAGTATATTTGCCCCATCGTTTAACATTTAAAGAGCAGATTCATACCGAAAACAAGTAAAAGTAAACGGCAAGTTGACGATGGTAGATGTATACGATTTACTGAAGTACACAATGGTTGGGAATGTTGATCTCGCAGAATCGTGGATTCAGAAATCACACTGTTACTTATTAGTATTCAAAAAAACAGATAAGCAATCATTCGATGTCTTGGAAACATACATAAATCAAATATATCAAGTTAGGAATTGTCGAATTGGAACAATACCGATCGTATTACTTGCCAATGAAGACACGACTACAGAAACGCCAATCGAAGTAGTTTCAGAACAAGATGTGCAAACATTAGTTACCAAGTACAAAATAGATCGCTACTACAATGGCTATGGAACGATAACAGGATTATTTAATGATCTGTGTGTACTAGGACTTGGTGTGCAGTGTGATTTAAAACCATTATTCCACAAAATATCACAAGGAAAACCTCTCAACCAAAAATCATGTATCATTAGGTACGTGCCTTTTCGTTCATTCTAACGATCTAGTTGAAGACAATACTACAATTTTGATTTTATGAACACGTTCGCGTATGTGTTGGATGCTTGTATCGCTTCGAATAAAGACTTGTCTGGGCGTATAAATACACTTTGTCTATTGTATGTTGGTATCGCTATTTGTCCGAATGTTTGTACAAGTAAAACAAATCGAAACTTGGTATCATCTTGTCCTTTTAACTTTTCGATTAAATGTCGAATATCTTCTGAAGGGTTTGTAGTGTACGATATGGCATGTGAGGAATCATCTTGCGAAACACCGTGAATTCCGTGTACAGAAATAGGTTGTTGTGTGAATTGCTCTTCGCTGAAGATGTTTGTCAATTGGGAACAGGTTCCAAAATACTCCAAAATGAAGACACGCGGTAGCACGAGACCATTTTCTATGAATCGATCATCTGGTTTGGATATTGAGTATTCGAGTGGGGCTTCGTTTTCACGATGGTGTATAGGGTATATTTTGAAATGTTTCAGTAAATAGGCTTCGTCTATGAGCCTGTGAGTCTTGGATAGGAATGTTTGTTTGTCCATATTATTTTACAAGAAACGAGCAAGAGATAGAAGGGTACCCAGTTTATTAGCGTGTCAAAACGAGCAAGAGAAACATAAACAATTTTACAAAATGTCATACAACATCATTCTAAGAACAGAGAAAAGATTTAGAAAAGAAATGGAAATGAATCGGAAACAATCCATAAATGATTAAGAAAAGTTAGGAAGTCTAGAAATAGTTTGAAAAGTCCAGAAACGATTTGGAAATGAGGAAACGTTTTGGAATCTGGATGGAATAGCTTTAAAACGTTCTCAAACCATTTCCTGATCGTTTCCGAATCATTTCTGGGTCATTTCCAAATCGTTCCTGAGTCTTTCTTTGTTTCCAAGTTGTATCTAAACCAGCGGTTGGCTCACTTATGCTTTATTTTTGAATTACCAAATCGTTTCCTAATCGTATCCAAGTCATTTCCAACAATTTGGTAACAGTATTGAATGGCTTTTTTGTTAACATGACAATCCCTCGAATTATTATCAGACCCGACATAAAGCGACTCTATCCGACGAGATCCGACAGAGCAGATAAAAGCGACCTTCGGTTTTTGTAATTTGACATAAAAGATGCACTGTCAAGTCATCATGCTGGTGCTGCTCATCGTTGGAGTTGCCGTATGTACACAACCCTCTGTTACTAGCGTACCATTTGGAGTTCACAACGGAACTCAGGTACGGTTGTACACTGTAACTAATGCAAACAACAATTCTATGATTAAAGTAACAAACTACGGTTGTATCATCACCACTGTTCTCGCTAAAGACAGAAACGGAGAGACTGGAGACGTTGTTCTTGGATTCGACACTTTGAAAGAATATGAAAAACATCCAGGTTTCTATGGTGCGCAAATAGGAAGATTCGCAAATCGCATCGCCAAGGGTACATTCACACTCAACAACAAAACATACCACCTACCCATAAATGATCCACCAAACTCGCTACATGGTGGATTTATCGGATTCAACCAACGAGTTTGGACAGTCGCCAACGTAATCACAAATAACGATCACGCAGGAGTAGAATTCACCTATTTCAGTCCTGATGGTGAAGAAGGTTACCCTGGGAACTTGAACGTGTCCATAACTATACTTTTAAACAATGACAACGAGTTGACTATGAAGTACGCAGCTACAACTGATCAAGATACAATTATCAACTTTACACATCATGGTTATTTCAATTTAGGAGCTGGAAAAGTGCCAAATATCCTTGACCACAAACTAACAATCAACGCGAAAAAATACACTCCTGTAGATAGTACTTTAATTCCAACTGGAGAGTTGCAAGATGTCCAAGGAACACCGTTTGATTTTATGAGTGCACGAACAGTTGGTAGTCGTATCAAACAACTCAGTGGTGGTTACGATCACAATTTTGTACTTGATAACGAACCTACGCTTAGTGAAGTTGCAAATCTCGTAGAAACAACTACTGGTCGTGTGATGATTGTTTTGACTGATCAACCAGGAATACAATTCTATTCTGGTAACTTTTTGAATGGAAATGTCATTGGTAAGTATGGTATCAAGTACGTGAAACATTACGCGTTGACTTTGGAGACGCAACATTATCCTGATTCCCCAAATCAACCTTCTTTCCCAACTACTGTACTCAAAGCTCATGATCATTTCAAATCGACAACAGTCTACAGATTTACTACAGATAAATAAAGATTGTTTATAATAGTATAAATGCAAGTACAACTACGAACAACGATAAAACGTTTGTAGAGGTACCACTCAACGATCCTTTTGTAGTTGTAGGAACAACAGTTGTAGTAACTTGTTGAACGATGCTGTACACTGTAGTAGATTTTATACTAACAGGATCAATTTCAACAGCTACATCAGGTGTAACTATTCCCACGTTAACTTTGAGAATATTTCCACGAATTGCACGAACGAGTGTGAATGATTTCTTATACTCTGCTAACAAATCCTTGTACAGCTGTGTGATATCTATTTTAGATTGACCTCCACTTGTGAAACGTTGTGTAGCGTTACCACCATAGTTTCCTTCCAAATCTTTAAAGATGACAGCAATATCTGCTGGTGCTGATAGGTGTAATATAGAGAATGAAATCGATGCACTGTTGATGATAGCATCTGATGAGATTACAGTCGCGTTTGTAAATTTTGTAGACATGGTTACTGTTACGTTCGCGTTAGAGAACAGTACAACAGATCCATTTACTGTTGCAGGTGGCACTTGAGTGATGTCACCAACTACTTCTTTTGTACCAGTTCCACCAACGTCGTATGAGATTGTTTGTGTTGGTGATGGTGTGGAACCGGGAGCATTAGTTGTTTGTGGTGGCAAAGTGGGTGCAGGTGTTGGTTCTTTTGTAGTGGTAGGTGCTGTTGTTGGAGCGAGAGTAGTAGTGGGAGCAGACGTTGGTGATAAAGTTGTTGTAGTAGGTACTAGTGTACTCGTTGTAGGCGCAACAGTCGTAGGTATAGTTGTTGGCGCTGACGTTGTGGTAACAACAGTCGTAGTTGTAGGTGTTGCAGTTGTTGTTGGTGCTGATGTTGTAGTAACAGCAGTCGTGGTCGTAGGTGCTGCAGTGGTTGGAGTGGCTGTTGTGGGAGCAACAGTGGTAGTTGGTAATGGTGTCGTTGTTGGGTCAGCTGGCTCACCTGTCGAAGGCACAGGTGTTGCTGTACTAGTAGGTGCTACTGTTGTAGTTGTTGGCGCTAGTGTAGTGGTGGTGGGAGCAACTGTCGTTGTTGCTGCAATAGTTGTAGTTGGAACTTGCGTGGTAGTTGGTGCAAGAGTGGTAGGAGTTTGAGTTGTAGTTGGTGTAGGAGTAGGTGCGGCTGTTGTAGTTGGCACAGCATACGTCATATTCATAACACGAATTTTTGTTGTATAAATGTACATAACGTCTCGTATGTTATCGTATGCAATGTTCAACAAATTTTGTACTCGTGTTTGTGATGCTGGTAGATTTTCATTGTAACCTGGAGTGCCATCACCAACGACAGTACTAACTATACCAGTAGCTCTGTCTACCATTCTAATTCTACTGCCATCTACATGGTTAGCAACAGTACAAAGTACTTACAATACTGAGCAATGTATACTCTATTGTGATTGTTATCTATAGTTACCAAGTTGCCAGGACTGTCAGAAAAGTCAAACATGGCGTTGACTGCCAAATCTCCATCACCTCCGTATCCAGTAGAACCATTTCCTGCAAACGCGTTGATGATACCAGTAGCAAGATCAACAACTCTGATGAAAGGTCCTGCTTGGATGTACATGAGGTTATTCACTTTATCAATTGTCAAACCAGCAACTTTGCCAAGAGTGGCTTGGGAAATATGTCCTCCGTCGCCTGTCATAGTAGCGTTACCTGCTATACCACCAAGTATTGTGATGTTCGCTGTGTTGTACATGTCAATCGCGCGGATTATGTATTTAAGACTATCTCCGACATAGAGTATGTTTCTAGTTGTGTCGATGGCGAGTGCTCCAGGAACAGTTCCTGCTCCTGTATTAACTACAAGAGTCTCGTTGCCTGTTGTGTAGTCGTACTGGAAAACCTTCTTCGATACACCAGGATCAGAGTAGTACACACACTTACGAACGTTGTCGTAGGCTACCGCGCGCATACCTCCTCCGGTGGTCATGCCTGCGGTAAAGGATGAAGCGTTGTATGTGGCAACATCGACATTCATCATAACATTATTTCTAACACCAAGGAAAAGCTTGTTGTTTGTCTCATCTAGGGCCATGCCACCAGCGTATGTAAACGAGTTAG
>JAESGV010001181.1_pt1 | contig 11101 bp, 14 predicted proteins | sample 9269781 | NCBI WGS metagenome assembly JAESGV01 (sample SAMN15741586, study PRJNA653496) | algae metagenome | isolation source: Tildeniella torsiva UHER 1998/13D and co-occurring heterotrophs from... | place: Slovakia: Slovak Paradise National Park, Hrabusice, Kosice Region | collected 2000-01-01
GCCAAATGATGGTACATCTGAACTCAAGTATAGCGCATTGAAGGGAGGTATCAACCAAGGTCACACCAAGAAGCAATGCCACACTGCCGACATGAGATACCCCAACCAATGCCAAGACGCCACCAGAAATGCCGAAATGAACCAATTTGCTCAACTATAAGCATTTTACTTTAGTAAATTTGAACATTTTGATGTACTTTCAGTATTTGAAATTGTGTTTCTGAATTCTTTATTTCTTTTTCGTAAAAAACATGACAACAGAAAAGACACCAGACCACGTTGTTACTACGACGATAGAAGAACAACAAGTGAGAGCAAATGAAAGTCCTTTTGGTGGTGCTATTGCTGGTATTATGAGAGCAGCGACTAGATCAATCATGAGCTTTGGAAAAACTGGTATTTCGGGAACACTAGCAGGTTTATCAGAAGAATTCGCTGGATATCCACTCGGTATTTTTCAAACAATAACATGTGTCTAATTTTTAGATATTGTTAAAACTCGTATGCAAGTTCATTCACATGCAGCACAACGTGGAACATTCGGCGTTATGAAAGATATTGTCGCAAAAGAGGGAGTTGGTGGGTTATTTAAAGGGCTAGGGCCTCCACTATTAGCTTCTGCAGTAATCAATTCAGCAATGTTTAGCGCATACGAACGTGCGCTTGCAGTATTTCAAGCACAATACATCAAACAAACGACTGGAGAAACAAATATGCACTCCGATCGCGCACAAACAGTCATTTTGCCTATTCCATACTACTTTTTAGCCGGTAACGCTGGTGGTTTCGCATCAGCGATTATCACATGCCCAGTCGATGTCGTTAAAGTATGTTTCCGCATCAGTACTCACCATTGTAGAATAAAATGCAAGTTATGGGACTTGGGCATGGTGCACCTACAGATCCAGGTGTGAAAGTACCCTCGTCAATGGACGTTTTCAAAAAAGTTGTTCGCGATGGTGGTATCAGAGGAGCATACTTGGGAATGGTTCCAACACTTGCTACACAAGTGCCAGGTTACGGCATCTACTTTTTCGTTTACGAAGCAATGAAAAGACAATTATCAAAATTAGGAGGAGCACAAGAAGAATCACATGGTGGTGGCCATGATGTTGGATTTGCCTCCGTTGTTGTTGCTGGAGGAACAGCAGGAACAGTTTCACATTTCTTTACGCATCCACTAGATGTCGTAAAAAGTGTTATCCAAACACAGCCCACAGAAAAGGGGAAACCACTTACTTATAGCGGCATGACAGATTGTATCAAACAAGTATGACTATTTGATCATTTTCTAACAATGTAGATCCACAGAGCAGAAGGTTGGAGAGGATTCACTAAAGGTATTTTCCCAACATGTATAAGAGCATTCCCTGCAAGTGCGATCGGATTTGCAGTCTATGAATTAACATTAAAACTCATTCCAGGGTAAAAAGTATATTTACAGCAAAAAGCTTATTCCACTGTATCACTGAGCTTGTTATAGTACTCGCTTCCATACGGTTTCTTAGTCTATGACAATTAAAATACGGAAAATGTAACACTTACTGCTCTTCGTTTTTTAATGATGCAATAGGTGATAATGGAGATACAACAGATCACCATGACAAGAACGACCAAACCTGTACCTCCGAATACACCAACTTGACACCATGTTCCACAATGGGAACTAAAATGAGCGTAGTGCTCTTTTACTAGTCCTGCAAAATCGGTTTGGTTTCCTACTACCGCTACGGGTACTAATGTTGTCGCATTGCTTGCTGGTGTAGGTACAGTTGCTGTCACCACAGCAGATTTTACCACAACTGCTTTGACTGTTGGCACAGCAGTTGGTGGTTTTGGTTTAATAGTAGTTGGACGTGGTACTGTTGGTGCATTTGTAGCTGGTTTTGTTGCTTGTTGAATGGACGCAGAAAGAACATTGGATTTGTATTTCTTTCGTCTGTTTTTTCGTTTAAGAAGCGATCCGAAAAGTTGTTCAATATCGTCGAGTAAGTCTAGACCGTCTTCACGTTCGCGCATGGAGCCTCGATAACGTTTTGCTCTTCGAAGATCGAAGCTTTGAGTGGCATACGTATAGTTCGCTGCGAACAGTAGCAGAACAAACAACAACACTATCACGTATGATCGTTTTTGCATTGTTTTGATGTTCCGATTTTTATTTGTAATCGATAAAAATAGGTCAGCGAATGACTAAACAAGGATGCTTTTAGCTAGTATCAAATTACAAAGAATGAAAGCAGTACCAATTAGAAGATGCTCAGAAAGCTTTTAGGTGCTAAGATGATCAGCATAAGAGCATAATTAAATAAATAGCATCGGATGTACATGATGTTTGCTTTTGAATTAAATATAAACAGTGCCGATACACAAGAAATGGCTGGCCTAAGGCCAAGCATTATAGGTGTAACGAAAGAATTCTACACGTCATAAACTCATATAAGTGTTTCATCTACTATCCAAAAAAACTCACAACAACTCTCTTATGGTGTAGGGGTAAAGACTTAATGTCACCTATCATAGTGGACTTTGAATCCATTGCCGGTGGTTCGATTCCACCTAAGAGAATTGCCTTTTGCATCTGTTGTCTTGTTTTTAAATGAGCTAAATCTTTGTGTGAAGTTATGTTAAAACAACAACATTAGAGTACAAGTCAACAACAGTCACATAAAATTAAATTATACTGCAATCTAATGGCAAAATACCTTCATACAAACTTTACGACAAATATTCTGCTCCTTGTCTGTATCTAACACATCGCATTCTTTGTTGCATTCGGCACATCCCTTGGTACCTTGAGCTGGCGCAATTTTCTTGCATGCTGTTTTTATGCATTGTTCGTTGCAATAAGATTGCGCGTTGGGAGCTTCAGAGTCGCAGTTTGACTGGCATCTCATACATTCTGGACTATTCCATTCGACATCGTTATCTTCCAAAGTTTGACCACAGTACGTAGTACATACTCGCTGACATGTACGACGTTCAGCAGGGCTACTTAGATCGTCGCAATTATCGGAGCATGCTGCACATTCCAAATTTTTACTCACTTGAGATTCGTGACAGAACATAGATTTGCATACTCTCTGACACTTTTCATACGCTGCAGGATCTTCTCGTATCGCATTGCAATTTTGAGTACAAATGGTACACTCAACTCTGTTGCCACTGTCTGAAAGTAAATCGTACAGACTCTTTGCCGATACAATTGCAACAATACATACTAACAATACAATAGTTTTCATTTATGATCGCTCAACTTGTGCGAGTATTTATCGTCGTACGGTACCGTACTTTGTTTGCTTTACAACTAATCTTCGCGTATGTTATACGCTTTTATCAACTGATCATTGCAACATAATGCAATTAATCCAACTTCATGATAATTCCAATCAAAATTGTTCACCCAATCTTCCAATTTTTGACTTTTGAAACTACTTGTTTTTAATCCAAAATTTGTCTTGTATTCTTCCTGTTCTTCTTGCTTACTAATATCTCTATTGTCCCATATCCGTAGTGTGCGATCGGTAGAGCTAGTGGCGAGCAAATGTTGCGTGTGAGGGCTCCATTTAATTTGTGTTATTAAAGAATAGTGCGCGTTCTTGAAAAGCGACTTTGGTACTTTGACATTTCGCATGTCGTAGGTCATGATACTTGAATCGAAACTAAAAGTTAGTATTTTGGAAAATCTTACCCGGCAAGGGCTACAGAGTGTTCATCGAAAATATTCGCGTCCATACGCATCGGACAAGTATTGTTATGCATTTTAAAAGTCATCGCCGGTGTTTTTGGTTGGTTCATATCCCATAAATAAACTAGTCCTGCTCTATCGCATGAATAAAAAGTATTTGGTTCACTAGTATTCCATTGCGCATCGTGAACGTATGATTCATGTTGAAAATCGTGCATTGGTCCTTTGTGAAACTCTTCATCGTTTTGTAGAACATTGTACACGTGACATTTGTCCCTAGGTCCACCTGTTAAAATCCATTCAAGTGAAATGCGATCCCAGTCAACGCTACGTAGTTTGTTAGTTTGCAAAGCACTCGATTCTAGTGGAATGTACCATTCGCGAAACATTATATCGAGATTGTTAAGATCAAAGAAACGCATAACAGAATCGTCACAACTCGAGATTATTGTATTTGAATCGCGTTGGGACCAACACATTTGATCTGCTCCAACGTTCATTTGTATTTGATGCTCTACTGATATTTGATTTCGTGGTTTGAATTCGAGAAAATAAATAACACCAGAAATGGGCGTGTGATTGGGTCTGTTACTCGTCGCTACTGCAAGCAGATTATCTTGGAAAGGATTCCATTGCAAACTGTGAGGGTTGTTGACCAAACAGATGCCAACACCCATGTTGGTTGTACAAAATTTCGTTTACAAATTTGTAACGATTTGTGTCACCTGTCGAAAAAAGCAAACATTTCATGGGTAACAGTAAGTTATCTACCAACCGAGGTGTAGATGACTTAGACACCTTCGCACAGAAAGTGGAGACAAGAATACCAATCGCTGCAACTTCAGTCAAGAACGATGTTACTTACCAAGAGACGCTTGATAACGTAGATGAACAAACCCCTCCAACGGAAACAGAAGAACCAATACTAACTACTCTCGAACCAGTAGAAGATAGAGACATGATTCCAGATGATATATCTATCTTGATACTAGAGTTTGCATGCGACAGTCCAGCAACCATATTTCAACTCTCTCTTGTTTCCTCAAGATGGTATATATTACTCACGCAAGTGACAAAAGAACCATCAAAACAAGCAGTTCTCTCCGCAACAAACGATTGTCATAAAAGAACAAATATAATTTGGAAACGTTTGGCTCTCTTACGATGGGATGTCAGCGAAGACATCAACGTTAAAAATTGGAAAAAAATGTATCAACGAAGAAAAACATACATTGATGAACACGGTGATAATATTCATCTTGTTGAAAATTGTGAAGACGTGGAGACAAATTGCCCCATGGAGTTTGAAAAGCTGGTCAAGTTCTTTAATCCTTTTGATGAACGAAAAATTATTAAATGTAGTCAATGTAACAAGAACGTATACAAATGTCAATCTCGTGAAGAGGTGTTGGAGCATAAGAGACAAGGGCATTGTGTAGCGTTTGTAGAGATGCATGAAATTGATCCTGAAGTACTTAGATATGATCCCAGTATGTTCATAGTGGGATAAAGTAACTACTTTTCTTGTACATATTTACTGGGCTTTTATTGGATAGTAAACAATAAAGAATATTGGTCGCTGAGGTACTGATTGAGCTACAGAACGTCCACATTCGTCACCACGATTCTGGACGATTAGCCACCATCAAAGTTTGCTGTGGTGTGCTCGTAAGGAGCTCAATTTAATTTGGTGGTGTGTCGTTTCGCCATGTGACCCTGTGCAATAAAGTCATTGAAGGTCGATGTAAACTAACACACAACAAGGTAAAACTTAGTTCTAGGTACGTATATGCCATGTAATAGGCATGCACACAGTGCGTTAACAAGTAGAAGTAGCCCTGTACTCAATTTATAAATTATTTTTACATGCATCATTAAGTGTATTCATTTTCATACAATTAAATAATTTGGATTTTAATGGTATTGCATGCGCACGAGCAAGGGAAACAAAATCAGACAACAAACAACATCAAAAACAAAGAATCGCACACCAATAAATATTTTTTACACTCCTGACCCTACCTTGTCCCTCATCATGTCACATGATGATTTGCCTGCGTTTCACGGACAAACTCTTGACCATTTATACTTTGATGGTCCGTGCTCGTCCGAAACTTTGATGGTGGGAGCTTGTCCAGAATCGTGGTGACGAAAGTGAACGTTCTGTAACACGTTGTAAGGCTTGTCACTTGTCGCACTGTTTTCGATACAAACGTCAACATGGGTAACAGTAAACTCTCTACGAACAGAGGTCTTGATGACGTAGACAATTTTGAGAGGAAGAATATCGCTACATCAAATACGAGCGACACAATTACTCACGAAGATGGAGACATGATTCCAGATGATATCTCTATTTTAATACTTGAGTTCGCATGCAACGACCCAACAAGTGTTCAACAACTTAGCCTTGTATCGCGACAATGGTATACATTGTTAATGCAAGCTGCAAAAATACCATCATCAAAATTAGTTATTCAAGCCGGGCTTAATGATCGCCATGAAAGAACCAATATGATATGGAAACGATTATCGCTTCGTAAATGGAGTGTTGAACAAGATATCAACATTAAAAATTGGCAAAAGTTCTATCAACGCAGAAAGACCTACGTTGACGATAACAAGGGCAAAAAAACCTTCACGTTAATTGATAACTGTGACGATATTGAAACAAATTGTCCAATGGAGTATGAGAAACTTTTCAAGTTTTGGAATCCTCATAGTGACGAATCAAGCGTCAACTGTAACAGGTGCAAGAAAACAGTATATAGATGTTCGACACGAAAAGAAGTGTTAGACCACAAAAAACAAGGACACTGCGTGGCTTTCATTGTAAAGCCAAAAGCATCTCCTGTCAGACCAGACTGGTACTATGATCGCCGAGTAGGATAAAATTTAACTTGTATTTGTAGTTGTTGTTCCCGCGTTAGATCCTTCAAAATCTGATACGATAGATGATGCTGGTGACACAGCAGAATCTACAGAAGGTACACTAGAAATAAAAGAAGAATCTTCACTTCCAAGTGTTACACTTTCTGTAGTTGTCGTCGGTGTTTCTTGTTTTCCTCGCAAAGGTAATTTAAACTGCGAAGAAACAGTTGTTTCCAACGTAGTTATAGATTCTGTTTCTGTGGTTGCTCCTTGTGCCGATGTTCGTTTTGTATTGTACGAAAACTCACTATCGGACATGCTGAGTAGGCTACTGATATCGGTACTATCGATATCACTTCCACTCAAGAATGAGAAGCTGTCATCAGTGTCTGATGGATTGTTTTGAAGTAACAACGAAGAGTCAAAGCTTACATCTTCTGTGGAAACATTTTCAACCTCACGAACACGTTTTTCGAGTTCTTGGGAGCTAATACTAGAGTAAGATGCTATTTCATCAATATCTGTTCGTTCTGGTACTGTTGTTGGCTCAGAACGTTCATACGATGACAAAATGGCGGATGTACGCATCGTTTGGTTTGGTGGTGATCTTCTTAATGAAGAAACAGGTGTTATGTCATCTAAATGTGCCGATTGTGAAAGCCGAGATGGCAATTCACTTATAGGATCGCTTTTACGCAATGTTTTACCCAAATCGCTTGGTCCTTGCGCTTTTCCTGGATCACTACTTCTCATCGGCTCACTCTGACGTTGTTGAAAATCACGCGATAGCTGTTCAACAGTAACAGGTTCTTGGAACGTTGGTGAGATCTTTTGTGATTGTTTCTTGGCCATAAATTGTTCAAATTTGGTTTGAATGTCAATAGATTGTACACGCTTCTTGTGTTCTTCTTCAATCTCTTCTTGAGAACGACGAACAGGAGAACGAGAATGTTTTGGTGATAACGGTGAGGCTGTACTTATTTGCTTGGGCGATACCGGTGAAGTTGTACTTGGATGAGGTTCCGGTGATCTCACAGGTGATCGTGGTTCACCTGGTGATGTGGATCTTACAGGTGAGTATGCCTGTGGTGCTGGTCGTTGCGTGAAATGAGTTTCTGGTGATACCGTAAGTGGAGATACAGACACTCTTTGTGGTGAAATAGATATTGTTCCAGTACTATTTCTAGATGTAAAATCATTCGTTAATTGTTCAATGTGGAACATTTGTTGTTCTGCTTGCGAAAGAGCTTGTTTCTGCTCTAATAAACTTAAACGATACGAATCTGATAACCTCGTCACAGGACTAGTTTTTTTCTCACTCTTTTTCTCAATCGTGCTACCAACACTCACTCGCTTCTTCTTTTCCTGTTTCTTCTTTTTTTCTTTTTTCTTTATTGGTTCTGTTTGGACAATTTGTTCCGTAGAAAATCTTACAGTACTAGGTTGTTCCCTACTTTCTCGACTTTCTTTCATTTCTTTGGTTCTTGTTTCTAGTAATTTATTATACTCGTTTCTTAATTGTAGCAACTCTTCTTGTTGAGATTGTATCAATAAATCTTTTTCTTTTCTTCGTTGTGATCTTTCTAATTTTCTTTTCACGCGATCGGCATGGGCTTTTGCCAATTCTGTTCGGACTTGACTGTATTGATCATCTTCTTGAAAATGAACAGTACGATCTGGCGATGTTGGAGATGCTTTTAGTAACTCTTCAATTTCATCAACTTGAATCTGTTCATCAACTTTTTCGGGTGTCACCGGTCGAATAATTTCCAATTTACTTTCCGTTTGTGTTTCTTTTGAAACTGTTGTCGGTGCTTGCTCTTCTTTCTCCAACTCTTCTTCTAACCTTCGAATTCGTATTTCAGTTTCGCATTCTTTTAATAAAAGTTTTTCCTCTATCGATTGTCGTTGTATGTCAACATATTCTTTCACTTTTTCACTCAATTTATCCTCTTGTTTACCATCTTTCTGATTCAACGCTAATTGTCTCTTTACTAGTAAATCCTCTTCTTGTTGGAGTAATTTCGCATGTAACGCCATTTGATGATTCAAAGCGTTATGCGGGTATTTACTCGTCGGAATAGGGTACGTACTTCCAGTAGGTAACAACGGTTCATACTTTTCATACACTTGTAACAATTCTAAAATGTTGTCATGAACAGGATTCGTAACCGATTGGGTTCGCAATCGTTCCTGAACGTGTTTTTCAATCATATAGGCTAATTTTATAACCTTGTTCACATCACAAGGGTTCAAATTCTGAAAAAAGAATTCAAAATCAGAATCTTGATTTTTTGTTAACAAACTTGCTCGGAAATGACTCACGTATGCAACGCTAAAATAGTATAAAAAACTAGGTGGCATTGTAAAAACGTGGTCAAAAAGTTTTAACCATTCATCAGATTCTAATAGTTCGGTAAACAAACTAGTGAGTGGTTTCCAAAAGTATATTTTGGCAGAACTTGTTTGGGAGAGGTGTAGCGCGAGTGTTGGATCGTATTCGGTGAGTAGTGAATCGAGTTGTTGTAATAACCGAGTAGGTGGTTCTGGGTACACTTGGAACCACTCTTTTCCCCAATTTTCTGGTAATTGTTAATCTTTGTCAAACGAAACGTACGGAAAAAAGAAAGTAAAATTTCTAACGCGGCGGGCATGTTATCTCGAAAGATTTTCACAAATGGAAAAATTATTTCCGGTAAATAGTGTGCAATTCCAAACACTGGTGAAATGTGAACTAATTCCGATGCTATTCTAATACGTGTTAAAAACCGTAAAAATGCTTACTTTTCCACTTTTCTAAACATTATTCCATTATCGATCGGGTATCGTTTATGTAAATCCATTAACACTGGATGCGTCCCTTTCGCATCAACGACATCATACGCTGTTTGATTCTCCGGTAAACACAATACAAATCGCCAAATTAATGTTCGGTACTTGCTCGGGTACTCGCCAAACGTTAATAATAATTGTTTCAAAGAAGTCATGTTGAGTGTGACCTTTTGACTTGGATCTTGTTTCGGATTGGTTCTTGACATGAATGCACTTGTCCATCGCATGTCGCGAACGTTATTTCGTGGGAATGATCGTTGTGTCGGTAAAGTTGTACTTGATTGTTCCAATGTTAATTGTTCAGGAATCGGTTGATCTTCATTTTGTGCTTGTTCGTATGCGTGTGGGTATCCAGCTTTAATGTTCCCAGAATCTTGATAGTTGGCAATATTGTACTGAATATCTAGTATTTTTGCCGTATTGCGGAATATAGACTCGAGATCGTATATGCGAACTGATCCATCTGATGATGTTGCTGTGGCAACCATCCACTGGTTGTCAATATCAAAATCACCAAAATCGGTTTTAACATCTTTCACTTCGAAAAGTATTTTTAACGATCCAAGTTCTATGAACACGATTCTTCCAAGTGTTGTTAACACTGCTGCTTTCTAGTTGGTTAGCGAATGTGAATAGTAACATACCGTAGCATCGGGCGAGATTTTAATCTTTATCGAACCACTTGAAGTGGAATTGTATGGTGGTTGCTCCAACGCAAAGATTTTCATCAATGAGAGGTTCTTAAAACTCCATAAGAAAAGATACGGTGTTCTAAAAAATTAGAAAATAGTTCTCATCGACATACCGACCACCTCCAATAAGATACTCCTCATCTTGTGAAATATCAAAATGTGTTAAAAACTCTTTTTCCGCTCCAGTTTGTATCTGATGCAAGTGCGGTAGTAATAATTTATGTACTGCCAACTTTTTTAAAAATCCATAATCATGACTTTTCCAAATGTACAACTCGTTCCCGACACTTGTGACGACATTTCTACCCGATGGTGTATACCGTGCAAGTGTTAAATTAGAATTCTTTGATGCTAATGTTTTGAGCTTTTGCCGAGCTAACATGTCCCATATTAAAACACGATCGTGAGAACAGGATAAACAGGTGCTCGGATCAGCAGGATGAAACGATAAATTTGAAATTTCTCCGCTTTTGTGCAATCGACCGTATAAATTAGAGACAATGGTGTTGTTTTCTATAATGGTGAGTTTTTGGAAATGAGTGTTTACCTATGTTGAAGCATTGTATCGTATTGTTCTTTAGTGAAACTAGTAGTTCGGATGGGCGACCTGTTGAGAAGGCCATTGATGTTAATTGTATTCCTAATCGCTTGATCAGCGAATACCGATTCAATTTGAGTTTGAGGACATATAGATTGCCTCTGCGATCGGCACATGCTACATTCTCGCCTGTTTTATCAAACAAAACATGCTCGAAAGCGTTTAGATACGTTCTAGATTTGTATTCTTGCTTTTGTTGCTTTGTTCGAAAATGTTGTTCACTATTTGTCCCAGTACTAGATTCACTGTTTGTGACAGTCAAACACAGGCCAGTATGATCTGGGTGAGGCATACTCGTACCATGCCATAGTGAACCAGAAGCTGCACACACGTTCAGCGAGCTAGGCATTTCGCGCAAACGACTCAATTTTTCGTAATTTGGTTGACCAGTAGTAAGAGGGAAAACAGGCAAACATGTTGAGG
>JAESGV010001182.1_pt1 | contig 11095 bp, 11 predicted proteins | sample 9269781 | NCBI WGS metagenome assembly JAESGV01 (sample SAMN15741586, study PRJNA653496) | algae metagenome | isolation source: Tildeniella torsiva UHER 1998/13D and co-occurring heterotrophs from... | place: Slovakia: Slovak Paradise National Park, Hrabusice, Kosice Region | collected 2000-01-01
GTTCTTTTGGATTGAAGGCTTGGTGTGTTGCCTTAACATCGTCTTGAATTAACGATCGTTGTGTTTCGTACGCCATGTATTGGTTAACGACAACATGTTGTTGCTCTCTATCCTCTTCTGGCTTCTTAGCCTTCTTTACTGAAGACATGTTAACGTGTTTGTTTGCGAGTTGACTTTGCAGAAAAAAACGATGACGTAGGCGACACAGTCGAATGTGAACCCAGTGCGTAGTTCAGAAGTATAAGAAGTGCAATGTTCTTTGCGTACGTACAACAATGCGACTTAAGTGTAACATGAAAGGCTTAAATGCCATGTTATCGATAGACAACTAATTCGGAATCTTGTTTGTAATGTAAAGATGCGGAAGCGTTTGCGACTTGATATGACCTCACAGTTTGTTCGACATAGAAACTGATGCACTGTTGGAGAACCAATTCTTTTCATATAATTATTTCGATCACACCACCAAATAGATGGTTCATCACCAAAAATAAGACTCGAGATGTTCTTTGTGCAATGTCAAATGCAACCTAAGTGTAACACGAAAGATTAAGTTGCCAACAGCGTCCAAATGGACAACACATGAACTGTCCCTCACAGCTTGCACACAACCCATAACACTCAGAAACAGAGTTTCTTATCTTTCACGTTCAAGACAAGGGCCTCATGGTCGGTCACCCTATCAGGTGCAAGCTGCTATGTCCTGCATTTATTAGAGCACAGTTGATAATAGCTATGCGCAATTCTTACAAATAAATATTATGGTTTAGTTCACAAATCATACAGTCATTCAAAGTACAAAAATATGACTCAAGATGTTCTTTGTGTACGTCAAATGCAACTTAAGTGTAACACGAAAGATTAAATTGCCAACAGAGTCCAAATAGACAACACATGAACTGTCTCTCACAGCTTGCACACAATCCATAACACTCAGAAACAGAGTTTCTTATCTTTCACGTTCGAGACAAGGGCCTCATGGTCGGACACCTTACCAGGTACAAGCTGCTATGTCCTACATTTTTCCATACGCTAGCTGGCTATGAAAAAGCTAGCTATTGTCGCACTGATATTATGGTTCGGATAACTTGGTTGATTACGTACTTTGGTACTGCATAACTTGAAGTTATTCTAGTTAGCTAAAAATTTGTAACAGTCAACAAAGTAGTGGTATTTAAAGTCAACTTGTCAAGCTATTTTGTTTCAACCGATTTCACAAACATGAACACAATATCAACAGTAAACTATCAAATCGTTAAGCTAATCTCGGAACCAATACAAGTCAGATCCCGAAAGCATGACTTCCTTGAAGATCTCTTTCGCCGCGGCTGCAAAGATATTCAACACTGCAACGGCATCATCATTGGTAGAAAAGACACTGATTATATTTTCTACAACGTCTATTGCAAGGAACAATGTGATGAAATGTACGGTCCAATTGTGCTTTCCAGCATCAACAAACAGAAGATAAAGAAGCTACGTGTAACGGCAGAGAGTTTGATATTTCTCACCGAAGAAGGCTCGATCTATGATTTACTAGCACAACTTTTGCATAACACAACATTAATTTCCCATCTTCACGTATATTTCAGGATGTTCGACGTGGCTCCGTGTGTGGACATAGAAACATCACGAATTTCCGAAAGCGTAATTTTGATGAAGACTTGCCATGGAAAAGTTTATGGAATCGGAATTAATGACGCGCATCAAATAGCAAATCGCGACAACACGTTTGGTTTGAGAGAGGGCAATCTCGTGTACGACAAACAAGCAAAAGCGTTTGCAACTGGCTACGACTTCACAGTTTGCTCTACCAACACGGAAATTTTGGTGTGTGGCGCGAATACAAACCGAAAACTTGGCGTTAGGAACGTTGATAAAATAGAGGAACCTGCCGTTGCAGTGTTATGGCGTAGCATCTTTGGGCAAGTAAAATCAATCATTGGTCTACGCGACCATGGTAGTAATGTTAACTGATCATAACGTCTACGTTTCAGGAGTTGAACATTACTTGAACCACTTCACAATCATTGACTTGCCATCCACTCCTAAAGCAATATTTGGTGATGCTTCTAGTAACGTGTTCTACGTAGCTACTGCTTCTGAACTGTACACCTTTGATCCTGACGCAGATGATGACTTTTTAGATTATCCTGATTGTCTCTCTTGCGGTGCAGAGTCGTATCCAACAGTAACGTTTATTGGTAAGCATGTTTTCGTTTCTTACGACAATTTCCACGTTGCTACCAAGATGCGTCGTATGTTTGACCTCATCAATGATATTGGTTTGGTAACAACATACCACCTTGTAGACACCCTTGATGAACCAGCCAAGAAGAAATGCAAAACCAATTCTGGTCAAGTATTCGCTTGTGTTACCCGTTTTTCTGTACCTCTTAGTGATGTAGATCTTGTAGCAAACGATTAAATTTCTATTTCTTCTTTCCCTTTGCTTCTGTGTACAAGTTTTCAATATCTTTCAAAATTTGAATAAAGGGAGGTCTATCTTTTGGATCTTGTGCCCAACATGCTTCCATGATTCGTATGGTTTGAAGTTCCAATTCAGAATGTTGTATTTCTGGTATCATTGGTCGTCTACCTACGAGTACTTGATTTCCCAAGTAGAACAGACCTAACGTGTCGTTGGCATCGCTACTGTATGGTCTCACTTCGAATAACAACTCGTATATGACAATTGCAAAACTAGAGGAGTTAGAAGAGAGCAGAAACTAGACGTACCTATAGACGTCACATTTTTCAGAATAGTTGCGTTGATTTTGTAGAATTTCTGGTGCCATGTATAGAATTGTTCCAATATTACCAGTCATCGTGTTATTATTTTTTGCTTTTGCTGTTCCAAAATCGCACAATTTGGCCACAGTATGTTTCTTATCAAGCTAACGAGTTAGTTTGTATAATGTACCACGTACTAGAATATTTGAAGGTTTCAAATCACGATGTAAAATGGGCGTATCCAAACTATGTAAATAGACCATTCCTTGAGCAACATGCGTTAAGATTTTGAGTTTCTTGCTCAATTTCATCGATTTTTGTTTTGATTTGGGTTTGTTATCTGAATAGATTACATGTTCCAATGATCTTCCCTTCATTAGTTCAGTGATAATATATTTTGACCCTTCTGTCACGCATACACCCATAAATAACTATGGTTAGAAATGTTAAAAACACGTACGACAATGTTTGGATGATGTAACGATTTTAACACTTGTACTTCGTGCAAGAACTGTTCCATTGGAATATCATCACTTTTTAGCATCTTTATGGCAACTTCATAATTTCGATAATTACCACGGAAAACTACACCAAACGCTCCAGAAGCACTACTTGTTAATTGTGTGAAAAATTCTTACATTCGTTCTTTGAATTCTAATTCTTCATATTTGATCATGTATTGCGCACCACCATCCACACTTTCCATTTCAGTGTTTAATCCACCTTCATAGTCTTGTAACAAACGATTATTCACTTCCGTTTCAATTCTATGTTGTCTTCTCTTATTACGCCAAGTACAAAAGAACGCTGTAAGTACAGGAAGTAGAATCGCACAAAAAGTGACGATTGATCCAATTAAAATAGGGACAATTGCCCATAATGGAAAATCACATTCTGGACCACCGTATCCACTAGTACATTGGCAACGATCTGGTGCTGTACAAACACCATGGCCGTTACATACACTAAGACTACTTGCAACGATACCATAACATACTGGAGCACAGTTCTTTCCTCCGTAACCTTTGATACATAGACATGTTTCTGGAGCAATACAATAATTATTCTCTCCGTGGCATGCTAGTGGATCATTCATTTGTAAGGAAGAACATGACCAATAATTACATGTTGTACCGTTATACCGTTGTTCACAAAAGCATTGATTTGGACCTACACAGGTTCCGTTAGGGTAAGAGCATGCAATAGTGTCTGCAACTCCGTAGCATTGCCAACGATCACACATGTTACCTTCGTATCCTATACGACAACTACAGTTATTGAATGCGATGCAGCTGCCTTGGCCACCACATACATTCGTTGCATTTTGGGCAAGACCGTAGCATGACCAACTTTCACATCGTGATCCAGTATAGTTTGCGTCACATTTGCAAGAGTTTGGCGCTACACATTGTCCGTTCCCTGAACATACATTGGGTGCTTTGCTTTGTGTACCAAAGCAGTCGTATGATTCACAATTTGATCCATAGTAACCAGCGTTGCATTTGCACACATTTGGAGCAATACAAACTCCATTACCAGAGCATACACTCGAAGAGTTATTTGGCACTCCTGAGCAGTTCATCAAATTACAATCCGAACCATAGTAACCACTTCTACAGTCAGTTACTGCCAATATGAACAATCCACTTGTTGTCATGGACAATACTTGATATCTTTCAGGAATAGCAACTTGTGTAGGTACAGAAGATTGTGTACTTGACGTATCGTAACCTAACAGACCAAACTCTGCTGAACCAAATGAAAACATTTTGCCATCACTTGTAACAGCAAATGATGTTCCAATATCTTTTGCATTTGGATTATTACGAACCAACTCTAGTGGTACTGTACTTTGCGCGACTTGAGTAAAGTTTGCGTTCAAGTTACGTACGCTGACAGGTGTTGATTGAATGGTAGTGTAACTTAGTAACGAAACACCTAGTTGACCTTGGGTATTTGATCCCCAAGCGTGGACATCTTTTCCACCTGCTACGATTGCAATAGAGTTTGCTATTCCTGTTCCTATTTGATAGTATTTTTGGTATTCTTCCATACAAACAGGTCGTACTCGCACTGGTATGTTTCTATTGGTTGTTGTTCCGTCTCCCTGTATGATGTTAACGTACAGTATAATTTGCTTACTAATTGTCCAACGGTATTATGTCCCCAAGTGTAAATACTTCCATCTAATGCTAGTGCGATAGAGTGTCTTCCTACAGTAGAGATAGATGTAATAAAAGGTACAGGTGCAGAGAATTGAACTTTGACTGGTCTTTGTTTAGCAACAAATGTGCCATCTCCCTAACATGTTAATCATGACAATTTCAACATACCAACTCTCCTGCAGGATTGTTACCAAAAGAGTACACGATACCATTTCTGTTTAGACCTAGTGTATGATACATTCCTGCTGCTGCTTGTATAAATCCTTGTGACGATACACCAATAACTATTGCTGGTAAAAATATGGAGCGATCAGTGGCTGAACCATCTCCCAATTGTCTAAAATATTAACATTTTGCATGGAGACTTACCCGTAAAAGTTAGCACCAGTGGTGTAGAGAATGTTATTTTTGATGGCTACTGTATGAGCCCAACCTGCATATACTGCATCGAATGTTTGATTAATAGGTGTTGGGAAGTTTTTCAGTTGTTGAGTTCCATCTCCCTGAAATAGGTTAGTATGTGAACTGATTCTTACTAGTTGTCCGAACGAATTCCAACCCCATGTTAGTAATTTTGAATCGAGAGTAATTATGGCTGCGTGATATGACCCTGCAGATATAGATTTTATACCTGCTGGAAAATCCACGTTAACGCGTTGCGGAATTCTAACGTTGGGAATTGTTCGTCCCTATGTTGTTAATAATCAAGTCATATACTTACCAATTGTCCGAATTCACCTGCTCCCCACGAGTAAAGTTGTGTATTGTTAACAATTGCTAATGAAAAGAACGTTCCACACGTCATTGATGATACACCGATTAGTTTTACAGGTGTTGGTGTAAATGTGTTTCTCATCATGCTTCCATCACCCTAAATAGTGAATTTGTGAATCATTAGTCATACGAGTTGTCCATATTCATTCGATCCGAATCCTACTGCAGTAGATCCATATAACATTGCTAAAGAATGGTAATAACCTAGAAAAACATCTGTAGCATTGCTTAAATTCGGTACAGTCGTCGGCTTAAGCAACGCAGAGCCTAATTCTGGTCTTGCGATTTGTCCATTGGCATTAGAACCCCATGTAACGACTTCTCCTGTCGATAACAGTGCAACGATACTAAATATACCAACGCGTATGGCATTCACTCGGACACCACCTCCACCAGGTATTGTTACTTTTGTAAGAACTCTTCTATGCATTGTTAGTCAAGCAAGTCATACGTACCTGTCATTTGTTGTGCCATCGCCTATTTGACCGTAATTGTTTCTCCCAACAACATATACAGTTCCAGATGATGATAAAACAACTGTATTGTACTGCATTGTAGCAATATCAGTAACTGTTTCCGATCCACCAAGAGCATTAAGTTGGAACTTTGTTGGCGTTGGGAATTGAGCAAGTCCAGCAGTATTATCTGCTGTTGCTTGTGTATATAAATTGTATCCCCATCCAAACATCAGATTATCCTGTGTAAGTACTACGCAGTGGTCTGCTTTTGACGATATCTTGGCCACTTTTGCGCCATTTGGTAACGAAACATAATCTGGTGTGTAACGATTTGTTAATGTTCCATCTCCCTATTTTGTTAATAAATGGTTGTTGTCGTACTAGTTGGCCGTTCTCGTTGAAACCCCAGGTTATTACGTCCATGTTTTGCGTCAATGCTATACTATGGTAAGAACCTGCTTGGATAAAAATTATAGGTGAGTGGCTAAATAGTACAGACACTGGAGAAAAGCGATTGGTGACTGTATTATCACCTAACTGTCCATATCTGTTGTCTCCTGTCGCATATAAATCACCACTATCCAGTAAAATTAAACCATGGTATCCACCAGCGGCAATTTGCTTAATACTCTTCGTGGTAGTGAAATTCATTTCCCTAGGTTCGAAAATTGTGTTTTGTGTATCTAATGGTGATCCTAACTGGCCGTATGAGTTCTGACCCCAAACGTGAAGAGATATCGCAACCGTACTGTACAGTAGACATAACAGAACAAAACATGCTCTTCCTCGCATTCTTAAGCTTGTACCTGTCACGTGTCAAGATTTCAGCGTTACAACCATTGACATAACTCTCAAGCGCCTGCATAGACAAGCGCAGTAGAAGTGTTTTTAATTTTTGCTAGGTTGTAAATTATTGTTGGAAAGTTTTGCAGTTGGAACTAGCAAGCGCTTGTCTTTTATATGTTTTCGTTTTTCAAAAAGAAGAATGAAAAGAAGTACATGTGGTCATGTGACTCGTGCAGTACACCCATCGCAATAGGAGATGACAGGTTCCATTGTTTGGATTGTGCCAATTACGACCTCTGCCCAAAGTGCCACAAAAAGGGAGTCCACAACACGCACGAATTTGTGTTTGAAAAGGAGCAAGTAGCTATGCTTCGAGAATTGGTGGTACGTTTTTATTAATTATTAACACTTAAGAAAGGTGACAGAGCAAATGAAACAATAGGAAATATGTTCGTAACATACTCAGACCGAAAATGTTTGGCGACGTATCAAAATGGAGCTTATGTTTACTCTACCTACGAACAAATACACAATAGAATACTCAATTTTGCCGCAGGTCTAGTTAAACTACAAATGATACCAAATATAAAACACCTTACATCATCTGCACTCGACACCAGAACGTACGTAGTGATATGCGGTAGAAATAGTTTGGAATGGTTCTTGACGGACTATGCGTGCGTCATCAAGTCACTCGTATCGGTAACTATTCACTATACTACATCAAAAGAGGACATAGAACACATCATGTCAGCAATGAAAGTATCTGTCGTTGTTTGTACGAGTGACCTAGTACCAATGTTCAACGCTATTTGCGTCAACCATCCAAGTGTACGCGGAATGATCACAATGGACCAAGAAAGTAAGGAGAAGACTATTGTACCAATATACACATTCAAACAAGTCGAAAAAACGGGTTCAAGTCACAAAAAATATCGCAACACAGTCGCATTAAATTCTACTCAAGATGTGCTTACGCTAGTATACACGTCAGGTTCTACCGGTCGACCAAAAGGTGCAATGATACCTGATGTAACGTGGAACAACCAAATTAAGAACCCAATGGAACCATACAGAACATCCATGGTATTTGCTCCATTAGCGCACGTGGTATGATGAATTTTAGTTACTAACATCTTTTTCAGAGTGAACGAAGAAACACTACAAGAAGTTTGTGTAACGGCAACCGAGCCGCTATCTTTGAAAAAGAAGTTACCGAAATTTTCGACCATTTCCGATTGGTCCGTCCAACTACACTCTCATCAACGCCTAGACTATACAACATCATGTACGAAGATTTCCAACGAGAGTTACATCAATACCGATTGAAAAATAACACTATCATCGATGAACACTGTGAAGATCCTGATGAAGCTCAAAACAAAGATGAAGAACGATTCTTGAGAGATTTGTATAGCAAGTATTTTGAAATGGTTGGTGGAAATGTACGATCAGTAGTAACAGGAGGTGCTTCTACAAGCGTTGCCGTACTACGTTTCTTGAACCACGTTTTCGAGTGGCCATGTGGTGTATACGATGGTTACGGCGCCACAGAAACTGGTGCAATTATGATCAATAATGCGATCGTGAGTACAGTTGAATTCAAGATTGTTGATGTACCAGAAATGGGTTACTACCAAACAGATATCCCGAAACCACGTGGTGAACTATGCGTCAAGACAACTTCAATGTTTACAGGTTACATCAACGATGAAACTCAAACTAGTAATGCAATGGATTCTGATGGTTACGTACACACTGGTGATATCGTAGAACACCTGGGAGGAAGAAACTGCAGGATCATTGACCGCAAGAAAAATATTCTAAAATTAGCACAAGGCGAGTTTGTTGCTCCGGAAGCGATAGAGAACACTTTGGTAGAGTCGTTATTTGTATCACAAGTGTATGTGTATGGCTCAACTGTACGATCGTTTGTATTAGCTGTAGTCGTTCCGAATTGGAGAATTGTCAAAGAATGGAATACAGAACTTGATATCGATGATGAGAAAATTGTTACCAATCCAATAGTCAAAGCAAAAATCATGGAAGAAATTGTACTTGTAGGAAAACGAAAGAAATTAGCACAGTACCAAATTCCTAGAGATGTCATTCTCCAACGACAAGATTTTAAACATGAAACTGGACAGTTAACGAGTATTGGAAAAATAGCAAGATTTAATTGTGAGAAAATATACAAGGAACGATTAGAAAACTTGTACGAAGAGTTGGAACAATCAAAACGTGGAGATATTAGTAATTTCATTCATGGTGTCATGGGACAAGGAACTGATGCTGAAGAGTCACAAATCGATTCTCTACACGCAGTCCGTATCGCATCCATTATCAAAACAAAATACAATATCGAAGTTGATGCGAAAACTATTTTGGGAAATGGAACAGTTAACGGTATCACAGATTTGATTCTAAAGGGAGGTACAAGTGCACCAAAAAAGATGTACAACTGGGAAGAAGAGTTGGCATTAGAAATACAAGTTCCTCCGAAAGCTGTTCCAACGAGTGAAATGTTACAACTACACGGAGATATACTGTTAACGGGATCGACTGGATTTTTAGGAGCATTTTTATTGGATACATTATTGACAACTACAAATTGTAGAATTCATTGTATCGTGAGAGCAGGTCAAGTAACACCAATAGAAAGAATCAAATCGACGATGGAATATCATAAGAGAATCTTACCACAAGATTTTGAACATCGAGTCATTGCATACAATGGAGATCTAAGCCAAGAACGTTTGGGCTTAGATGAACAAACATTTTCTCGGTTATGTGAAACAATTCGAATCATTTATCACAATGGCGCTCATGTCAACTCGTTATTCACATATGAGAAACTAAAAGCAGAAAACGTTGCAAGTACACGAGAAATCATCAAAATGGCTACAACTGGACCGCTAAAAGTGATTCACTACACAAGTACAATTAGTGTAGTTCGAAATTTTGTTACAAGACGAATTACAGAAGATGTAGATGAGAACGAAACACAGGATCAGTTGTTCCATCGATTAGATACCATGGGAGGATATGCAGCAACAAAGTACGTTGCTGAAAAGTTGTTACGCAAAGCAAGAGATGCAGGAGTGCCTGTAACTATTTATAGACCTGGAATGATTGGTCATGATCGAGTAACGGGTTGCTGTAACATGACTGATTGGGTGAACCGATTCATATTGGCGTGTATTCACGTTGGAATGTATCCTATTACTAGAGCGCGTTTGAACGCTGTTCCCGTTGATCAAGTTGCTAGTATAATTGTTCAAGCGAGTCAAATGGAATCGTCATTGGAACAATGTTACCATATCGTGAATGACGTAGAAAATGAGCTCAATTTTAACTTGATGATGCAATTTGTACCTAATTTAACTGTTATTGAATTTAGAGGTTGGATGAAGATGGTAGATAGTATGTTGGAACATAATCAAAGTGGACCAATTTATGATGCACTTTGGCCAATGATTGGATTATTTAAACATGGGTTCCCAGAGCCTGGAACACCTGTTGGAAACGATAGACTTGAGAAAATAGGTGTTACCCTGAAGCCACTAACAAAAGAAGATGTCCAACAACAAGTTTCTTTTATCATTGCAAATTGTAAGATAAACGGAGAAACAAGTTAGATGACTTGAGTGAAACTCGATTGAATATTTAATCATTTACTTTTTACAAGTTTTGCTATTTAATAAATTAATTTGTTTGGTATGCCGATGGGTACATGGATTGGTAACGTAGTGGTTCTTGAGAGTAATATTGCACAGTTGGTTGAGAATATATAACAGCTTCTCCAGGTGACGAGTGGAAAGATACAGGTGACTCTGGTGAAACATCCTTATCCAAATTGTCTGGCGAGATGAGCCATGCACAACAGAAAGGTGCAGCGATAACTCCACAACATGCTAGTGTACATAGTAACATTGTGAACAACGCTCCAATAATTACTAACACTCCAAGACCTACAAATATCCACACAAACCATCCCATGGTGAATGGTACTGATTCTGTTTCGATGGCGATATTTACAATTCCGCAGGAACTGCATTCACTTGCTTTTCTTACGCCAATGTACAATTTGTATTCTCCTAGCGGCGCAACTCCATTCAAAATCATTTGTGATCCTATTTTTGACTTCACATCCAAGCCTGGATAGTCTCCAAAGTTGGT
>JAESGV010001183.1_pt1 | contig 11093 bp, 10 predicted proteins | sample 9269781 | NCBI WGS metagenome assembly JAESGV01 (sample SAMN15741586, study PRJNA653496) | algae metagenome | isolation source: Tildeniella torsiva UHER 1998/13D and co-occurring heterotrophs from... | place: Slovakia: Slovak Paradise National Park, Hrabusice, Kosice Region | collected 2000-01-01
CGTTCCAAAGTTTCATCGCCAATGATGTCTCCTAACACACCAGATATGCAGTCAGAAGCAACTCACGTTCATACTCATTCCTCTCCACACAAACCGTTCAATAGTTTTGGAAAAAGCGTAGTGGACATGACACTTCACGCAGTAGATGATGCTCTTTTATGCAACCTACTCGACTTGAGTGTCGAATCCTTCCAAATAAGCATTCACCCAGACAAAAGAGATTATTTAATGCATCCACGATTCTTCAAACCAAAATACATTTATGGTCTAGAACCAGATGACATTGCAATGCTCGTGAGTGCAGAATACGTCGCAACAATTTTCACGAAAGTTGGTGTATTGGAAACTTCTACTGGTGCAGTGGTGAGTAAATTTAAACCATTCCACTTTGGTTCAGACTCTGCATACAAGTTACCCATTGACACAAATAACTGTGATGGATTTGAACGCGAATTGTATATTTTCCAAGATTATCCACTATCATTATCAGATGTGAACATTATGGGTAAGGAGGAGTTGTATGAAAAGTACCCAAAGTTGGAGGCATTCTCAATCAAAAGTATGTTGCATTCGATCGCATTAACGTTCATAGATTTCTTTAGGAATGCTGATTGCGTCGATAATCTGCAGTTAAATAGCGGAGATCTGGTTTTCTTCAAAGAAGTTACCGAAGTTGGTGCAACCATCGCCAAAATGTAAGTCTTTAGTCAACAATCTAACAAATTAGTACCAATTCAGACTCTTATACTCGAGTTGCTATGGTTATTATGTTTCCAGGTATTAATGAAGTGTTTCTGTACGAAGCTCCTCCATATTTTATCAAACGTTCCGAAACGTCATTCCCTAACAAGTATGTTTCTCATCCATTCTCTGACTCGTAGAAAACTTTTAGAGGGAAATATCATCTCTTTGAATTCTGTATTGAGAAGTAGAGCTCTATCAGCCGTTGGTATTCGTCGACTGAAACGTCAAAAGACGAGTGAAAACTCTGTCACTACTGTACTGCGGAAAGAGGGAGGAAATATTATTCCAAATAGCGCCGGATCCAATCATATTTACAGTTACTTGGAAATGGGAGCTTCTATGGAAGATCCAGTACGACAACGCATCGTGCACATTTTCGAAACAATGGGTGATGAACACGATCTAGAAATTAGAGTCGATGTTTCTTCCATCTTTAGCGGATACTGTAAGTCTACTCCTTTTTCTCTAACCATGTCTAGTTGTTGGTCGCGCTTACTCTCAATTGGGACTCATTACTGAAACAGATGTAAACAAAATGATGTACTACAGTCCTAAAAAGTTCTCAAGTGAAATCAATCTAGACCACTTGTACTATTTGACAGCATTAGAAGAGATGAGAGGCAGTTGAGTAACAAATCCCGCCAAACGTTGTAATCACGTGTGTAAATAACAAAGCTCACATAGTGGATGAGCAGTATATTGAGGTTCGTGGTCGTTCAAAAAACGAGCGAAGACGAAAAGAATACTGCAGATAACCTTCACAACTATAATGTACAGTCAAATGGGTGGCAATCCGAAAGGTAGCGTTGTAACCGTTATGGAACAATGTTTCTGATAAATTCTTTCAGATTTTGTGATTATCCTCAAACTCTAACGTTGCAATTCGAAGGAGATGTTCGTATTCGCAAGATCAAATTTCTTTCGCACCAATACAAAATAGCTAGAAAGATAGAAATATTTATCGGGCAAATGGACCAACCAGCAGAACAATTGAGTGGTGAAGTCCGGTACAACAAGTGTGATTTTAAAAGAATTGGATACTTGTCTTTGGACTCGAATCAAAGTAGCGACTTCAAAGCACGAGAATTGAAAAAAGTTAAACTCGATGTTACGTGTTGTTTTGCGCGATTGTCATTACATCACAATCATATCAATACAAAAAACTTGTACAATCAAGTTGGACTCATTGGAGTACAATTTATTGGTGAAGTTGTATCACAATTCCCTGTAAAAGCACTAGGTCCATTATTAGCCGAACAACAAAAACAAATTGTTGATTTGGAAGACATGACGCCACCGAAAGCAATTGAAGATTTACAAGATTTAGATCTAGACCCACAAACACAAGAAGAACTGAACAAACTAATGTTCTTCAAACAACAAGCTGCACAAAATGAAGACTTTGCCGAAGCACAACATTTGAAAGAAAAGATTGAGCACATTAAACGGATATCAGCGCAGTTACGAGAACTAGAGAGGCAGAAACAAACTGCAGTTTTGAAAGAAGATTTCCAGCGAGCGGCCAAGATCAAACAACGAATCGACCAACTGAAATCTGGCGTAACGTCGCCAAGAGAGCAGGAGGCACCAGGAAATGTACGTACACGAAGTTCAGATTCTGAACGACCGCGATCAGGTGATAGATCAAGAAAAGAAGAAAAAGTTATTCTACCTGACATTCGGACAAGAAACAATGCTCATGATGATGTTCCTATTCGCACTAAACATAAACAAGAAGTCGAAACTGATGCATTTGATGATAAACCAGCTGTGTCGCAGAGGAATCGTGCGCAACCAACTCAACAAGAAGATGAAGAGGATGTCATTGAAAAACCAAAAAGAAAAAAGTCAACTGCAAAAAAAACACGAACACCATCGATAGATGAAGATGCTCCAAAAGCACGCAAATCCAAAGACGAGATGCCATTCGATGAACGACCAGCAAAATCTTCTAAAAAGCAAGCCTTGTCGTACGATGATGAACCAGTGCAGTCTATCGATCATGATTATGCAAACGCAGAAGACTTGAAAGAGCCAACACTTGTTGAAGATAATTCAATGGCCAAAAAACGTGCAGACAAAAAGAAGAGAAATTATAATAACGATGACGTAGAGATAAAACAAAAAGAGTATGATGACGATTTGGTTGTTCAAGAGGCGGATATACCAGATTTCCAACGACACTTGATTGCACAAATCAAAGAAATTGTTACAGAAGAGAATGCACCAGAAGAACTTCCGAAAATTGAAGATGTTTCACAAACTGTAACTGTACTTGGAGAATACGTTACACAATGTTTGTACAGTAATAACATTCGTGCCTATAGAGAAACAGCAGTAAAAGTTATCACAGAGAATCTAGAAACAATACCAGGAACGAAACGGAATCTAATGATCGCAATACTACGATACTTGAAGAGTGGACTACGAGACAAAATTACACACGTGTATTTGCACTGCATAACACTATTTGAAAAACTTTTGCAATTGTGTCCTAGTGTGAAAAAGAAGGACATGAACGTATATTATGAACCTGTATTAGCAGCACTATTTGATCGAACAAAAGATACCAATCAAAAGATTCACATATCAGCAATAGATGCACTATTATACGCTGCTACATGTAAAGTCATTGGACCTGCACCAATATACCAAATGTGTATCAAAATACCACAAGATAAAGATGATAAAAAGAGTACAAGACCACTACTATCTAGGTTACTGATATTACGCAAACTTGTTGATGATTATGGATTCGAGAACTCTGGCATAACACCACATGACGTCATGAAATTGTGTAAAATTGGATTTGACAATTCGAATCAAGATGTTCGTGGAGCTGCTGTTGATTTGACAAAAATGGTATATGAAGTTACAGGAGATAGAAGCCTAGTACGAAAGTATTATGTACACTTGGAAAAGACGAAAAAGGTTTTATATGATCAAATTGATCAAACGATACAACCTTTATCTGCGCGTTCCGAAACAGAAGATGATCAGAAAGTTGATATCGAAGAGGAAGAAGTTCCACCTGATCGATGTGAGTTTTGCAACGCTGGACCGTTTGCAGAAGGTGAAGCACAAGTTGACATGCATTTGGTTACAGAGTGCCCATGGTTAGCAATATGTCCTCTATGTGTACAAATGGTAACTGTACCAGAAATGAATGATCACATGAAAACTGAATGTGAACAAAAAGACAATGGAAAAATATGTGGACGATGTGGTTTGGTCATACATAAACAAAAGTATGAGCAACATGTGAAATCAAAATCATGTAAACCACTAAAACCACCAGATAAAGCTGGTCGCTGTCCTATCTGTGGTGAAGATACACCACCAGGGTTAGAAGGTATGAAACAACACATACTGGAACCACCGTACTGTCCAAAGAAACATTTGAATCGACCTCCTGAAGAGCCGCAAGAAGAAGAGGTGAAGAAAAAGTAAAAATTTATACCGATTCACCTAGAGCTTTTAGATCATCTTTTGTCCATTGGACTTGATTTTTCAATTTTAATCTCGCCTCATCTACTTTTGCTAGTCTACCAATTGCCTCATCAGCAGCATCAAGTGGAATCTTTCTGTTTGTATACGCTGGATTCTGTAAATACGCTACTTGTTTAGCTTGCACGACTCCTAACTGTGTAGCTACATTGAATCTTGCTGCTGTCAATTGGTCAAATGTGAGAGACTGGTCTTTCATTATGTTTCCCTTAAGTTTGTTTAACAAATCCTGAACTTGTGTTCTCTTCGCAACATCTGTTAGATTTGAAGTTTTGCTAATAATCAAATCAAGAACTTTGATTTCCTCATTCATTATTGAGAACTGGTCCGCCAACTTTTTCTCTACGTCGTCTAGCTTTAGTTTTGTTGCATTTGCGCTCTCCAAATCTTTTCTTAGATCATTTTCTTTTAATCGTTCTGTGCTGACGAGAATCTCCACTTGTGCTTTGAATTGATCAAGTAAATCATCGAGAACGACGTTTCTAACAACAGCTTCAGAACATGCTAATCCAATATAGTTTGGCCGACATTGACAGCTATTCTGCCCAATACATTTTCCATTTCCTGAGCAAGCGAGTTTATCTGTTGCTTTATATCCAAAACACTCATCGGCGACTACCTCAACATTTATCGATGGTATCGAGTCACTCTGAGAAGGAACAGCTGCATCGTTACTTTGAGCACTGATGTACACAGCTCCGAGAATGAACACCAGTAACAATGTTCTCATCATTAAAATTGTATCTTCAGTTAGCTGTTCTACCGTACTACAGTTATGGTACCTAATTAAGAATTTGCTCTGTTACAATCACTCGCTGAGACGATAGTTATCACTTTCGTTCAATTGTGTTGTTTATTGTGTTTAGTTCTCAGCAGACAAAACTCCTGCACGTTGGCTCAAGTCTTGAGAGTCATCATACAGACCACCAACAGGGAAATGCTCACCATGTCCTTGTCTAGCGTTTTGTTGCTCTTGAATTTGAGCTTCGACATCCTCTACTCCTGGAACCTCTGCTCGTAATTGTGCGTCACTTGCTTCTTTTACTTGATCCAGTTGATCTTTATGATCTTGTTGATAGCGCAGCACTCTTTGACGAGCAGCTAACTGCTGTTCAAGCTCTTTCAGTCTAGCTTCTTCGCCTTTGTTTATCAAATTCTTTTCTTCCCTCTCCTCATCAGCTGTTGTAACTCTTGGTACTTGATTTATTGGAATACTTCTCAATGCTGGTCTGTTACCAGAACCTTCAACAAGTGTTTGTGGTGCTTTATTTTTCTCGTCTTCTAGTTGATCTTGTTTTCTTGCTTCTTCGGATCGATCGAGTGCTTCCTCTTCAGGTTGGTCATCTTCAATAATGACTGGATTTCCACGAGCTCTTCCTGCAGCTGCATCTCTTGACTGGCCTTCTGTTCCTTCTTGTGGTTGCTCAACTGGACGAGCACCATCAGGATCTTGAGCAACAGCTTGTTCCTCAGAGTTTGGTTCTGGATCCTCTGGTATCACTGAACGAGCATAGACTGGTTCTGATAGTGCCTCTTGTGGTGGTTGCACTGGTTGACCTACAGTCTCTTGAGGTTGTTCTAAAAGATTCTCTTGTGTAATTCGTTTGGCAAAATCGTGTTGCTCTTCAAAGTGAACTTCTTCAGGATCTTGTAATGCACTTCGTACTTCGTTTTCTGGGTTTGATGTATCTGTACTTCTCCAAACATGGGTATGTCTTGCTAATCTATTCTGTTCTTGCCATCTAGCTTCTTCAGCTTTTTCAATGATATCGTTCTCTTCTTGAATAGTTCTTTCTCTGGGAAGACTCTCGATAGCTGCAATATCATTGTCGACATCATCGATAGATTCTGGAACTTCAGCTTCTGAATCACGAGCTTGAACTTCATTCTGATTAAAATCACCACGAAGGTTCATTTGATTTGCATCGGCTTCGACAATGGGATCTACACCACGACCTCTCTTCACAGAAGAGTCATTTGGCGCTCCTGTTACAGCTGGAGCACCCTTGCTTCCTGGAATTTGACCACTGAAATGGAGTTGTTCTGGATAGACTACGTTCTTTCCATTTGATGTACGAACCCACCTATTTTGGTCATCTTGTGATTCTATACCTCTGACTCTGCTATCCATCTCTACATTGTATTGAGGATGTTCTGGGTACACTACATTCTTTCCGCTCGATGATTTACCTCTTTTATTGTCATCAGAATAGACTTCTTCACTTTGTTCTTTTACATCAGATTGTTCATGTTTTGGTTGTTCAGGATACACGACTTGTTTTCCGCTCGAACTTCTCATAGTTTGGTCAATGCGTCCAGCTTGTCCTCCATTGCTGAGTCTTCTCTCGCGATGATTGACTTCATATGTTTGTGGAGCGTCACCCAACGAATTAGTGTCGTGAGAACTGACTACACGTTTTGCTTCTACATTGTATTGTGGATGCTCTGGGTACACGACTCTTTTTCCACTCGAACTTCTTACCGTAGATGCTCCATATGCACCCATCATTGTGTTTGCTCCCGAATTATACTCTCCAGCATCGCTCTCCACGACGTCATCTTGAATGTTAATACTTTTAATTCTTTCACTCAATGTCCTCTCATTGCGAACTGCTGGTTTTACTCCCAGGTTCTGAACAACAGAATGTTGTCCAAAATTGTACGCATAGAAGGGTTCATCGCAATAAGCCAACACAATTAAACAAGTAGCAATCAAAGTGATCTTGACTAGCTTCATATTTTGTTTCTCTTTTATGATTGATCAACCACGTAACGACTTGATTTGGTGTTGGCTAACGTGCAACTAAAAACTAGGAGGTTGGCGCCGAGAACCCTCCAAGTGGGTTTATTTCTTCTTTCCTATGAAACCTTTGCAGTTTTCAGCTCCGCATTTGCATCGTTGTCTTCTTTGTTTGCCATACATTTCAAACTTGTAATCGTATGTGAGTTCTGTATCTTTGGGTATGTCTTCTGCAGCAAAAATACCAACACGTTTTTCGCCATTGATAGTCCAGATAGCTGTTCTACAATTTGGTTCACAACAGTGGTTTATAAACCTTGCCAAGTTGCCCTTTCGAGTAGCGTCAATAATAGCATCTAATTTGTTAAAAAGTGTTAATACACGTACCATTAGTAATACACATGCCGTAGAAATCATGCTTGCTGTACACTTTGATCTGTCGACGTTCGAATTCTGTTGAATCGATGACTTCACCACAATATTCGATAATGAAATCTCCTTCTCTTAGATTTGCACTTGCTCGTACACCCATACCACGGTCCTCCGTATAAAAGCACTCCATGTCTGCATATTGTTTCTTTGAGAATTTTTGATTGTAACATTTCACTCCACACTGACAGTCCTCACTGCATTCAGTGTTCAATTGTCTATACGTATTAATGTACTAAATGATAGAGCATACCTGTTGATGCAATTGTAAGAGCAACTAGTTGTGCAGTCACAGTTGCCATACAATTCACTGGAAACTGTTGGTCGTCTGCCTTTGCCTATTCTATAGATATTTTCGTCCACATACGTAAAATCGTCTGGCATGTCCTTCTTTGGAATATTTGAAAAATATTTTTTCGAAACACTTGCTTTTTGTTTTCTTCCAAGAGTTGGTTTGTATCGATTTGATGTCTTATCGAATATTTCACCATCGGAAACGCGTCGTTTGATGATTTTTGTAGGTGGAGTCTCCTGACGGCTAACTGTGCCTGTTTTCAAGCTTTTTCTACGTCTAACTGCTAGCTTCTTAGGTGGTGATGGTTCGAAGGTAATTATTGGAGATGATTTTGTTCGTTTAACAGGTGTGGTTGCTAATGAGATTCTTCTTCTCTTTGCTAGAGGTTTGAACCATAATAAATCCGACTCCACTTCTGAAAAAAGTCTCTTATCGTTGATGTCTGCCATGTTAAAAGAACTTTTGTTTGGTATTGGTTGACAAGGACGCGAGTAACGGTAACAAAGTTGCAGTACAGCTTGGCAAGACTTATCACCAAATTACGTTAGCAAATACGAAAAAGCAAAACAAGAAAAAATTGTGCATAATTAATTTAGTCTAATGATACATTTTCAAAAACTGGTGACGTTACGGTATCAACAGCAGGTACGTTGTGTTGCAACTGTCTCAAAACAAGTTTTTTGTACATTCCATCTAATTGGATTAATTCATCGTGAGTACCTGTCTCCACAATTTTACCCTTGCTCACAACACAAACCATATTCGCATTCTTGACGGTACTGAGTCGATGAGCAATAATTAATACTGTTCTACCCTCCATCAATCTTTCCAATGCTTGTTGTACCGCAAATTCTGAATCTGCATCTAATGCACTAGTAGCTTCGTCCAAAATCAAAATCTTTGGATCTTTCAAAATAGCTCTAGCGATGGCAATTCTTTGTTTCTGGCCTCCAGAGAGTCTTACACCTCGTTCTCCCACTTTCGTATCGTATCCTTCACTGAAACCAGTAATAAACTCATGTGCGTTTGCTTTCTTCGCAGCAGAAATAATATCACTCATTGGTACTTGTACATGACCAGTATCAAAATCTACACGACCATAACTAATATTTTCTGTGATAGAAGTTGCAAAAAGTGTAGGTTCTTGAGACACAACACCAATTTGATGACGTAACCATACTGGATCTAAATCTTGTAGTCTTGTACCATCAATTTGAATCAATCCTTCATCAGGATCATAAAAACGTTGTAATAGAGCTGCAGTAGTTGACTTTCCACCTCCAGATTCACCAACAAGTGCAACAATATTACCAGGACGTAACTCGAGGTTAAATCCATCAAGTACAATGTTATCTTTTCGACTTGGATAGGCAAACTTGACATTTGTGAACTCAATGTGTCCGTTGAGAGTATCAAGTGTTGTACCATTCGAGTATGATGTTGATAACACTTTCGACTCGATTTCTGGTTGTCTATGTACGAGAGCATGTACACGTTCGGTAGCACCAAGCGCACGTAGAATATCAAACCATAGTGATGATAGCGCTCCTAATCCCATAGCTACAGTTAGTGTATAGATTAGGAAGCTTGTTAATACACCAATGGTCATCTCTTCACGTCTGACTAACGTTCCTCCGTACCATAATACTAGTACAATTGCCAAATTTCCAACAAACATCATGACACCTTGGAAAGTACCACTTGCAAATGCTAGACGCTTTCCAAGTTTAAACGATTCATCTATTGCATCTCCGTATAATGTTTTGTGATGTATTTCTTGACCGAATGAGCGTACTGTTCTCAAATTACTAATCGATTCTTCAGCAACATCGGAAGACTATTTGTGTTAAATATTAATTTAAAACTTACTGCTGCGAGTGCATCTTGTACTTTCTTGCTCAATGATCGAACGAATTTTCCGTACACGACTGCACCGATGACAATTGCGGGAACAATCGATAGCATAACTAAACATAGTTTCCATGAAATCGCAAACAAGATAATTACACCTCCAATAATTTGTATGGCGTAACGTACACCCATCGACACATTCACAGTGACTGCATTCTCCAAAGCTTTCTATTTGATTAGTGAATGTAAGCAGTACTTACTGTATCAGAAGATAATCTGTTCAACAGTTCTCCCGTTTTTGTCATGTCAAAAAACGCGACCTCTTGTACAACTATAGTTTCAAATAGTGTCTTTCTTAGACGTGCCACCACACGTTCTCCAGCGACTTGATAACAGTATGCACGAATAGCACCTGTAATTCCCATTATTAACACGACAATAAACAATGTAAGAACCATTCGTCCTAAATAATCCTCCTCTTGTGTTACTGAATCAATCATTGCTCCTATATATTGCGGAATAACTAAATTCGCAGCACTAGAAACTATGAGCATGATTGATCCTAAAATCAAGAGCCATATTTCTGCTTTTGCTAATGTTAACAGCCATTTGATCTGTCCCATGTTCATATTTTTTATGTTTTTCATTTGTGCAAACACATTTTCACGCTTTTCTTTTTCTTTTTCTTCGTCAGTTTTTGCGTTTGATGTTTTGCGTGGTGGTTCTTGTTGAACAGGAATGTCGACGTGTGTTTCTTCATCCTCTAACTGCCCATAGGCTTCCTCTTCTTTTGACATTTTGTGCGCGTCAGGAACTCGTGTAATTTCTGTTTCATAGAGCGGCATTCCGCAGAGAATTAGAACCTGCACAACTATACATGTTTTGTGTTACACAATACACAGAGTACTTTTTTATTAAACTGCTCTATCTCGTTACTTGCATTACTGTGCGTACAAGTAAACTCGAGTTAACTTTTGTAATCGATTTGTGGTGGTTGGCTAGAGTTGGTGGGTCAACCAAAACCGAGCTTGTGAATTTTTTTAAAAACCTTCAAGCCACAACATGTACGTTTCACTTTCGACGCTCGACTAACATTTATTAGACAGTACGTACTTGTGTGTATCACAAAATATATTAACAATATTAGATGACCGTAAGAGGTGTTCAATCCGGAACTGCTGCACCAAAACAAACTAAGACCACCTCTGGCGTTGGTAAGCCAAAGAGAAAGGGTGTTAAACAAGTCAGAAAAATCACTTACAAATACTTTGTTGACTGCTCAATCCCAGTTGAAGACGGTATTTTCGATCTCGATCACTTCGTAAGTTCAAATTACGCTGTTGCGCTCGTATATACATTCGATATTTTTGTGGATATATTATTCGAAACAAAACTATTTATGAGCGCACAGCGATTGTGAACAGATTTTAACAATTTTATAGGAAGATTACATTGCCAAGAGATACAAAGTAGACGGTAAGGCCGGTGCCCTCGGTGACCACGTTAGCTTGTTCAAGAGAAACAACA
>JAESGV010001184.1_pt1 | contig 11078 bp, 8 predicted proteins | sample 9269781 | NCBI WGS metagenome assembly JAESGV01 (sample SAMN15741586, study PRJNA653496) | algae metagenome | isolation source: Tildeniella torsiva UHER 1998/13D and co-occurring heterotrophs from... | place: Slovakia: Slovak Paradise National Park, Hrabusice, Kosice Region | collected 2000-01-01
AATCAAAAGTACAAAATGAAAAGTTTGTCAATGAAATATTGAAACAAAATGAAGATTTGAGAAAAGAGATGGAAAAACTAGAAATAGAAACGAGAAAAGAAAAAGATAATTTATTAGAAGAATTGAGGAAACTAGAAGCGGAGAGAGATTCATTACAAGAGCAGTTGAACGTCGCAAATGTGACCATTCATGAACTACGACTAGAGTTGAGAAAATACGAAAGAGAAAAATCTGAGTTGGTGCGGGCAAAACAAGATGTTGAAAATACAGTTGAAGAGTTACAAACAAAAGTAGAAGAGGTGGAAATGGAAAAGAGAAATTTGGAAATGGCGAGTAAACAACAAGATGCAGAAATTGAACAATTAATGAACTGGAATAGCGCACTAGAACAAAGAATCGTTCAACGAGATGCATTAATTCAACAACTTGAACGAGATTTAGATAGTAACAAATCAAGTTCGAGTCAGTTGCGTACAGATTATTATGATTTGGAAAACAGTAACGCATTATTGACAAAACAAGTCGCACAACACGAGAAAGATTTATTAAAACTAAATGAAGAGCTAGATGTGTTACGAAAGTATAAACAAGATATCGTTTCTCATGTTGAGGCGTTAGAAGCGCATAATAGAACCACAAATGCGCACAATGCCATGTTGAAGGAGACAGAGTTGCAACTACGCGAACAAATAAAAGTATTTGACGCTCATGCTGAAGAGTTGGAGAAGAGAATAATATTGGCAGAGAGTGATCGTGATTCTACGAATGCCAAGTATGAACAACAAAAGTTAGATATGGCAGCGTTGATGGAAGAAGTAGTTGAAGCAAAGAGAGAAAGTAGACAACTGAAATCGTCAGTGCAGCTACTGGAAAGCAAGGAACGAGTGCTACACGTAAGTATAGAGAAACTAACAACGACAATGCAACACAAAGACAATGAATGCAACGAGCTTGTACAAAAGCTTGATAATCTGCGGCTTGAAATGATACGTAGCCCTAAGAGAGGCGAGAGGTCGCCGCAAAAGCCACAATAAACATGTAATTATTTAAGATACACTACGAAACTGGTAGAAGTAACTGACAGTAGAGGCCTCTACAATATTTTTTCGATTGAGAGCTAGACATTTTGCTGTAATGAACGATTTTGATAGCAAGGTTTGCCAATTTTGTAGAACTTTAAAATAGCTAAAAATACGTAAAGCAACATTTTTGTAACAAAACTGCGAGGTTGCATGCAACTACGTGATAAAACACGAACAGTAGAGATATAACTACAGCCTTAACTTTATGAAAATTATGTACGACGCACAGCTCTGCGAATACTTTGATAGAATATCGTTCAACCACAGAAAGAGTCTAACACGTCATTTACGATTGGATAATTCTCTACTGGCAAATGATGCAGAATCCCTCTCAGTTGTCGAAGTTGATACAGAAGGTATATCAGACCATCTTTTTTCAGATGTTGATGACCATCTACATCCCAAAGCAAAACCAATAGAGCCTGACCAAACAATACAACCAATAGTGAAAGCCATAAAAGACAACATGGCCTTGTCGGCACCACGGAATTTCGATTCGAATAAAAAGAGAAGGAATAACTTTGGAAACGGCAAGTATGACTGCAAAATATCGATACCTCCAACAACGTTAGACCCAATATCACCAAGTAGTCCAGTTACAGATTCGAAACGTAGTGACAACGTAATACGAAATATACTGGATGGAATAATGAAAAAACGAAGGGAAACAACAAAGACTAACAAAATGAGAAGAAAGAATCGATTTACGCAGACATTACACAATTAAACTACGATTTTGCAAACATTTCACTCTACTGGTTCACTTTTAGAAAGTTCTATTTAAGAACATGTGTTGCTTGGCGCAAAGTTCAAAAAATTTGGCGGCAAACCAAATAGTAACTACAGTAAAACCAGCCACTTCCGTTTTGGGCCACATCTATCGTCTGTGAGAGTGGAGCATGTTTAACGTTCCTTCTTTTCTTCTATCATAAAAGTCTTCAACCATCCAATCAATATTCCATCTCTCAATATCATACTTGTAATTCATTCTTTCATTCAAGAATGGTCGCGAGACATTTACTTGACACAGTGGTCGTGACGATCCAAAGTCACAGTCATGTGCGTACAACTGTGTCATAAACGGCCAATGTTCTGGATCCTTGAGGAATGATCCGTCCACAGTTTCTTGTCTTGGAGCGCTATTAGCAAACATGCTCATAGCTAAAGAGGTTGTTTGTTCGAGCGCTGGTGGTAGGACTTGATCATTATGAGTAACAACACCTTGAGCCCCAAATTGCAATCCAAACATTTGGTTCATACGTAGCAATTCGCTATAGTCGATTTCAACACGTTCTGTGTATCGATGGAAATGCGCACGAATAAGATTTGGAAAAGCATTGTGGAACGCTGCCAACCATTCGTTATCGTACAATATTTGTCCAATGTACACTTCACATTTTGGAAAGTGACACAGTGCCAACTCTTCTTTGGTGAATAATAGTATTTCATCCGGATGATCAGAACATTCCAACTTGCGTAAATTTTTCTTTTTTGACAAAGCGAGCGCTAGTGCATGTCTCTTTGTTTCAAGTTGATTTTTTCTCTCTTGAATACTCTCTTGTGTATCATTTCTGCGTGTGAAACTATAATCGGCGGCGTTTAGGTAAATGTTTTCCAAATCAAGACGCTCAACTAGTTTGACCATGTTTTCTAGTGGGAACGAGAACGCATCCAAATTCAAAAGTAGTGTCTTGATATTAGGAGCATATTTGATGAGTGATTCAGCCAAATCTTGTACGTCTTGTGAGTCAAAGTTAGTTCCTTGGAGCGAGAATTTTTCCAGGTTTGGTAATGGCGCGTTGATGTAAATTTCAGATAGCATTTCGTTGTATTCTGAGCGACAATACTTGAGCGATCGTAGTTGTTTTGCTTTTCCTGCAATCTCTGTGATTTGTCGTCCATTGGTACGTATATCGCCATCCATTGAAAGTTGTTCGAGAGGGAGTGACGATGCAAAGGATAACAGTGCATCATCAGTGAATCTTGTACCCGTTTGATGCGTAGGATCACATGGTTTGTACTTGAGCTTTTTCAATTTGGGATTATGTTTGACAATAAACTTCAAGAGAGCATTTCCTGGACCATGGAAGAACGTGAAACTCAATTTCTCCAAGTTGGGACACATTTGTAGTAATTGCGTCAAATAGACTTCATCTTGTGCATAGTGTGGCATCAAAAAAAATAATTCTTTCAACTTGGGAAATAGTGGCAAATAGTATTCGTCACGTTGGTACTGTTCTGCGTGCTCTTGCTTTCTTTTGCTTGGTACTGTTGATATGAAATCAATGTCCAAACTCTCCACATTTGGAGTGTTACTCAAAACGCGAAACATTTCAGATGGCGCAGCATCTAGTCCTCGAATGCGCAATTTTTTGATTTCGTGACCAGCAGTAATTGGTATGTCTTTGTCTACTTTTTCGTACTCTGTAAACTCTTTGATTTCTGGAAGTAGATTCAAATCTTCCTCGTCTTCTTCTGGGTCACTGTCATCATTCGCTTCTGAGAGTTTGTCATCTCGCGTCAATTCAATTATTTTTGTGGAAATAGTTCCTGATCGCGGCACTGAAACGATATCCAACAGTGTAAAAATTGATGGACAGTGATCGTACGTGTCTACTCGCTTTGTTTGGTAGTCATCAAGGGAATAGACTGCTCCTCGAAGACCAAGTGCATCTATTTCGACATTTGGAGATAGATCGTGGAATGTTTTCCCTTCTTCTAACAATTTTTGCAATGCTTCTGCTCTGTCGTGCATTGCGAAGCATAATTTAGTGTTCAAACGAAGTGCTTTGGCGATACTCCAATCAGTTAAAGTAATTGGGTGTTGGTCTCGCGCTACTTCTGATATTATATTATTTATGTGTTTACAGGTTAACACGACCATAAGAGTTTCACCGATGCTTAGAAACGAGAGTATGTGTGAAACAGCATCGTTATGTAGTAAAAGAATAGGTGCCGTGTTGCTTGTGAGACTTTTTCATCTTCCAAACTTACAATTTGAAACGACGAGCAGACGACATGCAACACTAACTCGAACACTCGTTCTTATATAAAGAACATCTGTTGCACGAAGAATGTTACACAAAGCTTCGTACCTTCTAATTATCATAACATGTGTTCACGTTTATAATTTATTTATTGTGCATGTTGCGCTATATACATATTTTCAATGACGTCCTCTTTCGTACCCAAGTCGTATTCAGTAATTTCATCACTACTATCCTCATCATGCTCAGTGGAAGGCAAAGTCCATCCAACATTAGTTCTGTGGATTGGTACTACTTTTTTCGCAGCGCGTACGTTCAAGTCGCGATAGTACAACTGTTTGAATGTTTCAATTACACCATACGAAGATACAATCAAAGAGTTATACTCTGGTACCTTCTCTTCCAACGCTACATGAGCTGCTTTTAGTTCATACCATGGAACCATCTTATCCAGGTGGTGGACAGTATGGAAACCATCGCTATGAGGATTGATAAAGTAGCGATGAATGAAGCCAATGTTAGAGCGGGAGGAGGAGATTCTACTCTTGTTGTTCATCAAGTGGGTATGCTCTGCCATTTCTGACCAGAATCGAGTGATGGATAGCACGTAGTATGGGATAACGTAGTAGAGGCCGAATCTCATGAGCACGCTATGCGTTCCAAAAGCATAAGCAAGCATGGTAGGCGCACCAAAACAGAACGCAATGCGGCTAAAGAGCTCTGTACCGCTTGTTTGGAAGAATGGTAGAATAGTCTCTGTGATAGCTTCCCAAAAGTGGTATCCAATCATAGGACGAACGAACACTATCCACCAGTAGTTCTTTGGGAGTTCGTAGGCTCCTAGTCTCTGCATGCGTTGATGATCGGGATCTTGGGACCAGTCTCCTCCGGCGTCGTGGACTTTGTGATGCTCGTTGTGGTCTTTTCTGTAGCGATTCAAGTCTTTGAACACTATGTAGGTGTACAAGAAGGCAAACTTTTGGTGGTTGTTACTTGTCTTGAACAGGTGGTAGTGAGACGCCTCGTGGATGAGGTTTTCAAACGCACGAATTCTACTACTGATGATAAGAATCGCAACAGCAGTGAAAGCATATACCACTGGACTTTCAACTGCGTTGCGAAGGTTGATGTCAGCGACTATGAGGGCAATCATGATTATCCAGTTTGTATTGATGGCCTTGAATCCTTTGTGGTCGCTTTTGATTCGGTTGTGTTTAGAGAGAACTTGTTCAATAGTACTCATTGTTGTTTTTGAAATTTATGGAGTGTTTGAAATTCAAGGTTATCGATTTATACAAATTCGAGCTATGAGGCAGGCTCCTGACTGCTCCCTGCCTACAAGAACAGGCTGCCTTCAATCAATAAATAGTCGCAACTTGGAAGCGAAGGCGACTGGGTAGCCTGCCTAGGTAACGAAGGCGTCCTTTTTTAGGTATTAGAAATTTTGAAGGGTCTGCTATAAATAGCAAACTTCGAGCCTACCTGGCCAAAATATTAGCAAACATGCCTAGACACTTCACAGTTAGCCAGTCTATCTTCAAATCTCTTCCCGGAATGAAGGTAGTTGTGATTGTAGCCAACAACACACCCAACAAGTACTCCCCAGCCGTGACCGAATACCAAAAGAATGTTTGGGAGGAGACCTACCAAGTGATGAGCAAGTATGCCAACGCTCAATCGCACCCAATTGTCATGGAAACAAGAGAACTTCTTCGCAAACTGAAAGTCAATCCTAAAAAGTTCCCAATGTCGAACGAATCGCTCTTGAAGAGAGCAAAGAAGGACAAAACTGGATTCACAATCAACGCCATGGTGGACTTCTACAACTCTGTTTCTATCAAGTACGCTGTCACCGCTGGTGGATTCGATTTGAGCGAGTTGGATAAACTAACCAATGGAGGAAATATGACTCTGGAATTGCGCCAATCCACCCCTTCGGATACTTTTACTGCGCTCGGTAGCGAAACACCAGATAAGATCGAACAAGACGAAGTTTCTTATGCTGTTGGTAATGTCATATTGACTCGTCATTTAGCTTGGAGACAAAGCAAGTGTGGTCTTATTACTGAGGACACTCAAGATGTAATGTTGATGGCCGAAGTTATGGGATCTAACATTGATGAAAGAGTGGCCGCAGTCAAGAGAGAGTTCATTGAACAATTTGAAAAGTTATTTGGCACTACCCCAAGAGCTTTTGTTGTTGAAGAATCTGCTCCAACAATTGAATTTTAATAAAATACGTTGCCATTAAAGATTCCTCACTAGCCTAAAATGTAGCCAACATGAACCTTCCGAAAGTAAAAGTTTATTGCCACTGCTTTTTCTTTGGCTTTCAATGACTTCTGTGGCTTTTGTAACAAAAGCCCGACCAATTATGGCGAAAAGCCAAGGCAAAGGCCAGGCTAGCAGCCCTTCAAAAACACAGCGAGCTTCGCTTCGAATTCAAATATTCAAACAATGGTAACAAGTCCCTACCAAGAACTATTGCGTTAAATGTCAAAAAACGAGCTCCAGTCGCAACGGCTGCAGTTCGTGTGGTGGTGAAACAGTTCGTCTATGCATGTGCGGAAAATATTTCAACAAAAATGCAGTCGAGAAACACAAAACACAATGCCACCATGTAAACTGCTATTTGTCGATCGAAAATCACTCATTGGCGAACCACGAATTCGTTTCTCCATCATATGAGACAATGTCAGGACAGTACAAGGAACCTAAGAGCAAAACTGCCACACAGGTGCCAAGACAAACATTACCTAGTGGACCACGTCAAACCCATTCCGAACATTTCGAACAATACTTTTTGTCTGATGAAGAAGTTTTAAACTTCATGGATATCGATAATCCAAACAAAGTACGCATTGTATCGCAACCCAACCCAGACATTCAAGAACAAGAAGAAGTCACCGAAGAACAAAAGTCCGTTTTAGCCAACGCGAGAACCCTAATGAACGCGGTCAGGAGTGAAAAGTTGGAAATGGTGAAATTGGTTGTCGAAGAAATGGGAGTTGATGTCAACAGTACTGACACCAGAGGCTGGTCACCCATGCACGCAGCTGTATTTGTGAAAGATACTGCCATCGCAGAGTACCTACTAGACATGGGAGCAAAAATCGATATCAAGGCAAAAGGAGATGGCTTCACACCACTACATAACGCCGTGAACGTTGGTAACTACATCATGGCAAAGCTCATCATTGACAAGTTGGGTGACAAACTACCAAACTACATTAACATGCAGTCCAAGGAAGGCAGAACTCCACTGTTCTCTGCGTGCAGCAAGAAAGGTGAACTCAACACTGTGCAGCTACTACTAAAAAATGGAGCTGATCCATGCATCGCTGATTACGACAAGATCACACCTCTCCATGCTGCTGCTTCCAGTGGTAGAGTAGATATCGTTGAAGAGTTACTGAATAACAAAAACAAAAAGGTTGAGCTGAATGCTAAGGACAAAAACGATGTCACACCATTGCTCGTTGCTGTTAACCACGTAGCTGCAAAGCTTCAGAAATACAGGCCAAGAGAGCCAAAAACGCTTTCAAATAGAGCATAAACCGTCTGTTATGTTATTCTATTATGTTCTATGTTCTGTTATATTATGCTCAACGGAACGTTATGCTATGTTCTGCTGAGAATAGTGCCACGCCGACCCGAACATAGCGTACCATAGTAGAACATACAATAAATATCCGTGCACCGGCAAAAACAGAACATAGTAGATCATATTTTTCTGCTAGGGTGACTTCTGATAAATGACAGTAACACAAACACTGTTATGCCATCCATTAAATCCTGAAGAGTTGAACGATATCTTTTACGACATCGCCAAAGAACACGGTTGGAAACCAGCGAATGTAGCCCATAAACTACTTTGGGCATTCACATCCAATGGAACCAGATTTCTTGCCGCTAAGAATGAAGCCACTGGTGAACCTCTTGGATACATCATTATTCCACAGCACGAAAACGCCAGTTATATTGGTTATTTTATTGTTCGCGAAAGCAAAAGAGGACAAGGATTTGGAAAACAATTATTTACCAAAGCACTAGAAATGGCAACTTTGGAACCAGTATACTTATTCAGTGTAGAAAATATGATTGAAAAATACAAAACTATGGGATTTAACACCACTGGTAGAAAGATTGGTTGGTACTACACGCCTAGTGTGGATCGCTCAGGACTACAAACAACACCACTTCGGGGTACAAAACACCAGAACACTACTAACTTTTAGAAAATCAATCTATTGTTGATTTACATGGCAACTCTGACGTGTTATCGCGTTTAGATACGAAGATTGGTGGTTGGAAAAGAGAATCAGTTTGGAAGATTATTGCGTCCATACCAGAGATCCATATGCTTGGATTGAAAGTGGAAAATGAGATCATAGCAGCCGTTCTCGCACGACCAATCGATGATGGCGCAGGCTACCAAGTTGGACCTCTATGGGTTGATGAAAAAGCATCTCATCAAGATGCAATCAATTTGATGGGAGCTCTACTTATAAGATTCCCTGAGAAGTGTTCTGTAAGTATAGCAACGTTGGTAAACAACAAACATGCAGTCGAGATTGTAGAAATGTTGAAATTGGAATGCTCTTGCGTTGATAGCGAAATGGTAAAAGGAGAGGCACTACGAAATCAAAATGACGAGGCTCATTACTTTGCATTTGACGGTGGTTGGGGACACTAACAATAAATCAGTGTTGCTATCAGCTATGATTCGAGCAGAGCTCAAATTTAAACCATTGGAAACAAATGTTGAATGACTTCGAACTTGTAGCTATGTCTCAAGATTTATGTACATAATCATGCTTTTGAGCCCTGGTTCACATAGCGTAGTTTCCATGAACAGAAGTAACAAGTTAAAAATATAGCACCATAAATGGAGAAGGTAAATTTATTTTGGACCACGGTTCTGATTTTTTAATGAACGATTCATCTAACAATAAACGCCATCAAAATCTTTGAAAAACATGCAAACCAACCCTTGTACTCCACGATTCCCAGGACAAAGCGAAGAACAACTAAACTACAAACTGTTATTGATAGGAAACTCAAATGTAGGCAAAACAAGGTATGTATTACAGTAGTAAAAACTAACTGTGTAGTTTACTACTTCGATACACTGAAGATGTGTTTTTGGGAGACCACGAACCAACTATTGGCATCGATTTTAAACTCAAATCAGAAACATACAAGAGTCACAATGTGTGCTTGAATCTTTTTGACTCTGCTGGTCAAGAACGGTTCCTAAGTCTCACAAAGAGCTTTTACCGTGGTGCGCATGGTATAATGCTCATGTTTGACATATGTAACGAAGAAAGCTTCACAGCGCTAGATAATTGGATAGAAGTAGTCCGAGAACTAGCAGATGAAGCTAAATTGATGATTGTAGGAACAAAAGCAGACTTAGTTGAGGAGCGTGTTGTGTCACGCGAACGAGCAGAAAAGTATGCTCAAAACCTAAATATTCCATACTGTGAAACGAGCTCAAAAGGACACGTTAACGTAATGGAAGCCTTCATGACTATAGTAAGCAAACTAGTGGATTCACATACCGAATACATGCTCAAAAATAGTGTATGTATGTCACCGATGAGCATGGGTGCTGTGTCCGTATCATCTAGTTCAAACCATACACAACTAGCTGGATGCTGTAAGCTAGGTTAAATTGTAAATAAAATGTATATTCAAACAATTTTACTCTGAAATTCTATCGGCATGGCACAGTGGGCAGTTCTTAAACTTGTATATTGCGTGATCAAATGCTCTGTGCTTGCACACCTGACACTTCCAATACTCGTTAACAAACACGTTTCTTCCTGTTACTACACATCCATAGAAAGGTGTGCTACAGTGTGAGCAGTGTGACTCGTAATCGGTAGCTTCTTGTTGGCACTGAGGGCAAGTGTTCTTTGGTGATTGATCCTCCCTGACAGGTGGATACTTCGTAAACATTTCAATCGCTAATGATTGATACTTTTTCCTCTCCTCTTCTGATATCTTGTCGTACGACTCTAGTTTAATAAATGCTCGTGAACATGTCTTGAAGTCTTGAGCAAAGTAACTAGTGAGTGCTAACAAGCTATACAACTCTTTTGTGCCAAGTACATCATCATATTCTGTTAACCGTTGACAAGTATTGAGAGCATCAACCAAGTTTTCTTCTGCTAACTGTCTTTGAGCAAGCAAGAAGAAATGATACGCTTCTGCACCATGCCACGCGTTATCTAAACTTCTATCAAATCCAGTTGTTTGGTCATGTTGTACAAGACCTTGCAACGCACTCATATTTCTGGATTGATCATTTACAGAACCTTCTAGAATTCTTCTTCTGTTTTTTTCTATTTCTAACGCTGCCATAACAAACAACATTTTAGCACGCATTGGTTGCATTTTGACTGTTCCTACTTGTCTTGCCAATTTTGTCAACAATTTTGCAGATTCTGTATTTCTGTTTGCTTTCTGGTACAACTCAATTGCTTCAGGAATCTTGTCTTTTTCCACCAAATGATTTGCATACTTGTACAAAATTTCTTCAATTTCTTTGACATTGTGTTTCTCTGCAAGCTCTACTGCTTTATCCCATTGGTTCAACTCTACACAACAATCGATCGCTGCCTTGACTTCACCAGCCTTCAAGTATGCACTCACAGCATGTTCAGAAATACCAACTGATGCAAACTTTTCTCCGATACTAGTTAGCAACGGTGAACGTTCTGGTATAACTGAAATAAGTTTCTCTAGTGAATGGAAATCTTCCTTGATATAGTACACGTTAACTAGTTTCTCATAATTATTTGATTTTGTATAGTTTTGTAATGCATTCTTCCATTGTTGTCGTTCCGCAAAGTGATCTCCAATTTTATCATAGACGTTACTCAACGCTTCATCGGACAAGTTTCCATGTCTTGCCAATTGTAACACACCAAACCAATCTCCCATTTGCATGTGCATTTCTATTGCCAAATCACCTCTATCGATTTGCAAATAAATCTTTTCT
>JAESGV010001185.1_pt1 | contig 11072 bp, 2 predicted proteins | sample 9269781 | NCBI WGS metagenome assembly JAESGV01 (sample SAMN15741586, study PRJNA653496) | algae metagenome | isolation source: Tildeniella torsiva UHER 1998/13D and co-occurring heterotrophs from... | place: Slovakia: Slovak Paradise National Park, Hrabusice, Kosice Region | collected 2000-01-01
CCGCTGTTCTCACATCATCAGGAAAACTGTACAGTTGGGGATGGAATGGTAATGGTCAACTTGGTGTCAATGATTACACTGTTTATAAAGTACCTGTTGCTGTAAGAATGTCAGGAGTGTTGCTAGGGAAAACAGTACGATCATTGCGGTGTGGTGAAGCGTTTTTCATAGTGTTAAACTCTGACAATACTATTGCAAGTTGGGGAAGTAACAACAAAGGTCAACTTGGAGATGGAACTACCATTGATCGCTATCAACCAGTGTTAGCCACTACCACAGCTATACGTGTACCTGTAAAGTATATCGAAGCTGGTCACCAAAGCTCCTTTGCTATCGATACTAATGGTTCTCCTTATGCATGGGGAGATAACTCATATGGAATGCTGGGTGACAGAACAGTTTCAGATCGATATGCACCTACTGCGATTGTCGTGCAACAAGGTGCATTACAAGGAAAGGGTATATCGAAAATATCGTCTTCCTATTGCTTGACTGTACTACTTACCAACGATGGTTTATTATTTTACTCTGGTTACAGTCTACAACTGCCAGCAACATACGTTCCCACTCTAATACCAATTCAACCAAACAAAACTGCTGTTGATGTATCAGTTAATGCGTATGATGCTTCTGGTCCACGAGCAAGAATATCGGTTCTCTGCTATGATGGAACCATTTACGCCATGGGTAATAACGCTGTAAACAGTATTGGAGAATATCCAAATACAATAGGTGCAGATAGAACAACATTTGTACTTGTATCAACATATTTGGGTTTGCTGCGAAACGGAGAAAATGTAACAAAAATCGTTAGTGCACAGTTCAATACCTATATCACAACATCGTTTGGTCGTATAATTGGATGGGGAGACAACTCTTATGGTCAATTACGACAAAACTTTACTGGAGGTAGTTTCACTCAATCTCATGTTGTTTTTGATGGAGGAAAGGATAAAGCACCCATGACACCAGATCGTAGTCGTCAACATTTGGTTATTGTACCATGTGGAGACAATACAAAAGTAATGTTACCGCCAACACCAAGAGTACCACCAAACACATGTTCAACTGTAAACGCAATCTATGGAATAGGATACAATCGAGGTGCAGTAGGGGATGGAACAACAACAGACCGAACTGTACTCACTAGTCCCAACATGAGCAATCTTGGAAACGAGACAATTGTTTCATACCACAGTGGTGGTCTTTATATGAGAATGGTCATTACAAATTTGGGAAATGTATATTCGTAAGTAGAAATCTAAATTGAATACTAATAATGTAGCTGGACAGGTACAGAATGCAATTCATGCAGCGGCTTGGGAAATGTATTGATTACAATACCAACTTACTTAAACTTTTCAACGATATCATTTGTACAAGGCAAAACTCCTTCCCAAATAGTTTGTGGTGAAACTTTTTGCTTTTTGCTGACCACGGACAATACTTTAATTTCATGGGGATCTAATAGCAATGGGCAACTTGGAGATGGAACAACCACTATGAGATATACACCTGTTCTTGTATCAATGAACAACATACAAAACAGAATAATAAGTATGATACAAGGTTCTACCGCATCTTCGTACGTTGTAACCACAGATGGTATATTGTATGCATGGGGTATGTTAATCTATAAATCAATAACAGTTAGGTTACAATGGGTATGGTAACTTGGCCAATTTAAACTTTGTTGATCGAAATGTACCAGCAATATCTTACATTGCGCAAGGTGGACTTGCTGGAAAATCGCTGACACGGCTGTCTGCAGCAAGAAATACTGCATTTGCGGTTACATCTGATGGAGCGCTATTTGCTTGGGGACAGTACTATGCAACAGCAGTAACTAATTATGCTCCAATTCAAGTGGATACAGCATCGCTTTCAAGTTCGTTTGTGATTGATGTTGCTGCCTCATCAAAATCGATAAATTACCTGTCAGCATTGATACTATGCAGCGATGGTGCTGTCTATGGCTCTGGTGTTAATGTAGACTCTATGCTTGGTGATGGCAACAATACCAACACAGTACACGGTACATTTGTACGTTCTGTAGAAGTTGATAAGCTAAATGTGCGAGGGGAGACTGTAACCAAAGTCATTGGTGGTGCTGGTAATGGATATGCAACTACCAATTTTGGAAGAATTTTAGTTTGGGGAAGCAATTTGTACAGGCAACGTGGGTCTGCAGGTCTACCTGCCACTACTGCTAACGTTTTATACAATGGCAACAGAGAATATTTGGCACCTATCCTTAGTGATAAATCAAACTATCTCAGTACGTATGCAACATGTACAACACCGCCCGCATTCTACAGCGATCCTACACTATGCTACTCTGCATCACAACTGTACTTTATTGGCAACAACAGCTACTTCACTGGAGACAACACAACAACAACAAAATTGTTCATTTCATCAGTACCTAGTATCAATGGTAATATTGTACAAATTGCAGCCAGTGAAGTGATTGTTGTAAGAACTAGTAATAATTTACTGTACAGCTGGGGGTATTCACCAACTAACACACATGCCCAACCTTCAGCATTGGTGTCAACACCTACTCTAATCAACATTACAGGTACTCCACTGGCTGCAAAAGCATTTATTTCATTGAGTTGTGCGTACAGGCATTGTCTGCTTCTTACTTCAGACAATTATATCTATGGATGGGGTGACAATGCGTACCGCCAGTTGGGTGATTCAACAACTACACAGCGTAGTACACCAGTGGAAATGACAAACTATGGTGCTATGAGCAGTCGTTTAATTTCGTATGTAAAAACATCTCCGGACAATTCGTTTGCAGTAACACAGGATGGAACACATTTTTCATGGGGTAGAAACAACAATGGACTTGCAGGTGTTGGTAGTATTACCGTACAACGTAATGCTGTTGCTGCAAATAACTTGGCTGGTAAGAGAGTAACACAGATCGCTCCCTCATACATTGTAACCTTTATCATTACAGAAGATAATCTTGTTTACGGTTGGGGTAACGTGCTTCCAAATCTGCCAACTTCACCTGAGCTTCAGAATACCACCCTCATAGGAAACAAGACGTTCATTAAAATTGCTTCTACATCTGGTACATCGACCATATACTCTGCACTGTTATTATGCGGAGATGGTACAATATATGGAATTGGACACAATCACAAATACCAGTTAGGTGATAACAACACTGCTGTTCGTTATGCGTTTACATACACCACTAATGTATTTGCTTCGTTTTTACCTGGAGAGATTGCAAACAATGTATCACTAACAAACACATTTTCTGCTATAGTAACGACCAATTTGGGAAGAGTACTGGCGTGGGGAGATAACCAGTTTGGCCAGCTCAACACTGGGTCTACAAATAGTTTAATGATCCCAAATGTGCTTTACTACGGAAACAACGCAAAACTAGCACCAATGATAAGCGAATACTATGGAGCAGGTTACTTTGTATTTGGTACCTGCGTCTCACCAGCACCACCACTGGCAGTTAGTGTTAGAGTTGTGTCTAATACATGTAGCTCAACTACATGGCTATATGGTATAGGACTGAACACAGGTTATGAGCTGGGTAACAGCAAGGCTGCAAGTCCAGGTAACTTGGTACCAGTCAATAGAACAAATATTGGAGCAAGTAGTATTCTTGAAATCGCTGGAGGTGACGCTGTAACCGTCGTGAGGACTACCACTGGTTTGTTTAGTTTTGGACGAGATTCAAGTGCTCTTGGCTATGGGAATACTAACGGTGCAACTGAACCAAAACAAGTTGTAACGTTGGGAACACCATTAGAGAACAAAGCTATTCAATCAGTAAAATGTGGTAGCGCTCATTGTATTGCTTGCACTGCTGATAATGTCGTTGCTGGATGGGGAAGGAATACATACGGTCAGTTAGGAATCAACTCTACTACTGATCAACTGCTCCCAACAGCAATGATTTTGTCAGCTGTCAAGAACAACAGGCCAGTATCATCTATCGAAGCTGCCAGCTTCAACTCATATATTATCACTCTGGATGGCTATATTTTCGCTTGTGGAAGCAACTCAAACTACACCATTGGCGATGGATCATCTATACCAAGTGCTACGCTTGTTCCAATAACATCAAGCTTATTTTCATCAACTTCGGTGCAAAAGCTTACAGCAGCGATGCTGTCTGTGTTTGTGCTCACTACAAGTAATACTATTGTTTGCTGGGGAAAGGGGTATTCACCTTTAGCTAGTAATCCTACAGCTATCAGCATGTCAGCATTTCAAAACAAGACTGTAGTCGATATTTCAACATCTATGTCAAGTAGTTACATATCGTTTACTCTTGCACTTTGTAGTGATGGATCGATATATGGCATGGGTAGTAACAACAAATATCAGCTAGGCGACGGTACAACAACAACAAGAACAGGCTTTGTCCTAGCTAGTGCTGTACCTACCGTGTTATCCGCTGGTGAATCAATAACAAGAATCGTAGCAGGCTTGTCAAATGCATTGATAACAACATCAAATGGAAGAGTTCTACAGTGGGGTGACAATACATACCAACAACTGGGCGTATCTACTACAGCTGCTCAAATGTATCCAGTTGAACTTTATGCTGGAAACGCATACAATATGGCACCAATAGTGCTTGACAAACTAACATCATATACAATTATCAGTACATGCTATGTCATACCAGCAAAGAAGCGAACCGCAGCCAACGTATGTACAACAGGAACTCAAATATATGGATTGGGAAGCAACACGCAATATCAACTTGGTGATGGAACAAATATACAAAGATCTGTGGGAACACCGCTAAACATGTCATTATTCCAATCTGATACTGCTATAGTCGAAGCAGTAGGTGCTGTGAATACTGTAATTGTAAGAACTTCAAGTGGAAAACTCTATGCGTAAGTGATACTTTCTGTCGGTTAACAGTTAGATGGGGAGATAATTCTAATGGTTTGTTAGGAGTAGGATCAACAGCAGTGGTTGCTTCTCCTGTTGTAGTCAATCTTACTAACCTCGGTGTGAGCATTGCGTACGCTCTATCATGTGATGTGAATCACTGTTTGCTGTTGACGTTAGATGGAAAACTAGCAGGTTGGGGTTTAAATAACTATGCACAACTTGGAGATGGTACTAGTACCGCTAGGTACATGCCAACACTAGCAAATATGGCACCGTTTAGTGGAACAGCAATATCTCGCATAGCTTGCTCCGCATACACCTCACACATTGTTACCGACGATAATCGAGTGTTCTCTGTTGGTTATAATGGAAATGGTACTATTGGTGATGGTACTACAACAAACAGAGCTGTTCAAACAGCTGCAAATCATAACTCTGGAGGTTTGGCAGATAAAACTATTACAAAGATAGATGCATCAGCGTCTACTGTAGTTCTACTCACCGGTGATAACATGATATTTGCATGGGGAACAAATCTATACATAGGTTTCACCAGCAAGTATCCAGTATCACTGAATGCCAGCAGTATCAACAAAACTATTGTTGATATCTCTATTACAACAACTTACGCTGTGGTTCTCTGTTCTGATGGAACATTTTATGCCATGGGCGATAATTCTAATCTAATTATCAGTAGTGATCCTACGGAAAGCTATAGCATGTGGACACTTGTGACAGGACATGAAAGCTATTTACAAGCTAATGAGATAGTCACAAGAGCATATGCAAACGTATACAATCTGTACATTAGTACTAGTTTTGGTAGACTACTTGGATGGGGACTTACTCAGAATGAACAACTAGGAAAACAGAACCTGTACACCACTTTTAAACAACACGAACCACAAGTAGTGTACAATGGAAACACTGATGCTTTGGCGCCTATCTTCATTGAAAAGACATCATTGTTTACTCAGTATATTACGTGCAGAAGTGAGAATAGCAGTACATTGTATCAATTGCTTGGAACAGCTGTACAGAACAAAACTTTTATATGTTCTAACAGCTCTGTTGTGTATGGGGCAGGAAAAGATTACGCTAACCAAGTTGGAGATGGTGCCATAACTGCTAATCAGCCATACTTTGTCACATCAAACATAACAGCCCTAGGTTCAGACAACATTATCACGACTGTTGCGTCAACGCAACTCAGTACTGTACTATTAACTTCAACAGGTAATATGTACACTTGGGGAAATATTACTCTCAGTAGTGCATTGTCTGACAAAACAGTGAAAATCTCAACGCAAGTAATTGGTGGCGCTACAATAGATAGCGTAAAGTGTGGCGCTACGTTTTGTATCGCACTAAGTTTATCTACAAACAAGCTGATATCATTTGGATTGAACACCTATGGACAACTTGGAGATGGAACAACAACATCACGAACATCACCAGTACTTGTCAACCTAGCAGCGCTTGGTAGCAGCAATATAAGCTCTATCGAAACAGCATTCGCCAATGGATTCCTCATAACCAGTGATTTCTACCTGTTTGGCTGGGGACAGAATAGCTTGGGCCAAGCAGGAACAGGTTCCACTAGTTCTGTTGTGCTTACTCCTACCTCTATTTTACTAGTTCCTGGTGTATTAGCTGGAAAGAGAATTACTAGAATAGCAGGAACTCCTTCAATTACTCTTGCTCTTACTGGTGATTCTATATTGTATTATTGGGGACGAGATCGTTTAGTTCCAGCAAAATATCTAGCAGTACAATCTACCGTGTTTGGAAATAGAGTGCTGGCAGACTTATCAGCTGGTGAGTTTGCTGCATTCGTACTTTGTACAGATGGAACACTCTACAGTTCAGGCCTTAACACTAACTATGCAGCTGGTTCTGCAGTTACATTAACAGAATTCACCATCCAAACAAACTTAAATCCGGTATTCCTAAGTGGAGAATTTATTGTTCGTGCTAGTGAGTTCTATGTCACAACTAGTTTAGGAAGAGTAATAGCCTGGGGTTCAAATACATACGCTCAACTTGGAATTGGTTGGACTACTGGAAATCAATTGAATCCAGTAGTGATATACAATGGCGGCAGTAACAAGCTTGCACCACTCATGGGTAACTATCAAACGGATAACTTCCTTTACGCACCTTGTGAACCTGCTTTACCACCGTACGTACTACCCATGACACAACCGCGAGTAGCACCTAATATATGTAGTAATGTTACTACAATCTACGGCGTAGGTCTTAACGTATGGAACCAGCTGGGCGATGGATCAACTATAAATCGAAGCAAAATTGTAACCACGTCACTTCCAAGTAATGTATTTATAACAGACTCCACATTTGATCTGTTTGGCTCATCACAACAAGTAACATTTATGCGTGCTACCTCAGGAAATCTATATGGTTGGGGTTTAAATACTGTTGCTACTCCTGGTATTGGATTCGGTAATACTGTCCAGTACTCTACGCCTATACGCTTAAACTCTAGTGCATTGTATGTTGTTGGCAAAACTGTAACATCTATTCGGTGTGGGTTGCAACACTGTCTTATGCTAACTAGCAACAATGTCCTCACAGCGTGGGGTTCTTATGCTGATTTGCAGCTTGGAGTTAGTGGTGGTCAAATCCCTAGAAATGCACCATATCCAGTGCATATGTCCGTTATCATTGCTGGTAAGAACATCAGTGCTATTGAAGCGTCAGATGTGAACTCTTACATGGTAACTAGTAATGGTCTAATTTATTCTTGGGGTAGTAATATGTACGGTACAATAGGAGATGGAACTACATGGCCAAGAAGATATCCAACCCAAATCGCTTACTACAAGGATGGATTGGTGAACAAAAGTGTTAATAAGCTAGTTGCCGCTGGAACTACAGTGTACGTGCTCACTGGTGATAATTTACTTTTCACGTGGGGTAATCACGCTCTATTATTTGGAGGAAGTGTACTCTCACCGACGCTGCTACGTTTAAACAATACAAATTGTACTGCTGTGGATATCTATGCATCAAGAAACTTACTGTTTATGCTGTGTAGCTCTGGAATAGTATACGGTATCGGAAATCAGGATAGCAATCAACTACTAGGTGATGGTACTAGTACCTCAAGAACAGAGTTCACAAGAGTTAGTATACTAGACTCCATACTTGCCTCTGGAGAGACTATTTCTAATATCTATCCAGCAGATATCAATACACTTGTAACTACATCAAAAGGGAGATTAATCGCTTGGGGAAGTAACCAATACGGTCAACTCAATCTCAATCATACAAACACTGTAACAAGTGCTGTTGTGTTGTATAAAGGAAACTACGATGGTACCAGTCCACTTGTTTCTGAGAAACTATTGGGTGCTATTGTCTTTGGTACATGCGGCAATGAGGTAGCACCTACTGTAAAGAGTATAGATGTATCCATTGCGGGTCCTGGAACTGTAGTAACTATCAGTGGATCGCTCTTCACTTTGACTTCTACATGTAGATTTACTATTGACACTACAGTAGCAACATCGCCCGTGCTATTCATAAATGGATCAACTGTACGATGTACGCTTCCGTCCAATACTACACTGAATGCGTCATGTCCAATGGAAATTGCTGTTACTGGTGATATCAATCATGCATATGCGGTAAGCAACCCTCTAGGCCTGCAATTTACAAAACTTCCAATACCCATCATTTCAGCTGTCGACAACTCACGCCCTGTTGGCCCAAGTTCATTGTTAACTGTTACAGGAGCTATATTCGTTACAGGAGCTAACTGTAAATTCACCTCAGGAAATATCTCCATTATTGGAACTAGCGTATTCGGTAATAGTACAAATATACAATGTGTACTACCAAACTCAACGTACACAGCCCACCTAAATCCTTCGCTACCGCTCTATGTGGAGGTATCAAACGATGGCATAACGTATCTGTCAAGCAATCCTCTGTCATCGCATTATGTAACGCCACTAGCAGTGACATTTGTAACTGTTCCCATACCGGTAATATCAACCTTTTTAGGTAATAGCATTGGCCCAGAAACAAAAGTAACAGTTAACGGTATGTTATTCCAACCAGGGTTGACGTGCAAGTACATGGTAGCATCTGTTTGTTACTATTCTACGGCACAATTCATCAACAGTGAGTTAGTAGTCTGCACTGCACCAAGTAACTTTACTGCAAATATGGGAGATAGTGTTTTGATAACACTGTCCAATGATGGGGTGATCTACTCAACTGCTATCGAGCAACCTATCTACTTTGCCTTAACACCAAGGCTTGACAGTGTATCACAAAGTACTGCTGTTCCAGGAGCAACTGTTTGGATCACTGGTAACTACTTTACTAACTTCACGATCGCTAAAGCTAGTCACCACTCAGTATCAGCCACTGTCCGAGCAGTGTATGTCAATAGTACTGTAATGCACTTCACAATGCCGAATCTAAACGTAACATCTGGTGTTTATGTCACTGCAAATATTTCCGCGTCTAATGACGGTTTACTGTTTAGCGGAACACAAACAGTCCCGTATTACTCACCAAAGGCGACTATCACTACTATTGTTGGCACAGTGATAGGTCCTGAAACGTCTGTGGCGGTACAAGGATTGTATTTACAGAACGGAGTATTATGTAGGTACTCTGTAGATGGAAATCAATACTACTCTACGGCGCAATACATTAATAACACCAACGTTATGTGTACTGCACCAAGCAACATGACTGGTACAATAGGCGCTAATGTTACATTAACGCTCTCCAATGATGGTGTGTTGTACTCAGATGCTACTTCACAACATCTATTGTTTGTTCTGGTACCAAAAGTAACTAATGTTCCTCAAGATGCAGCATACCCTGGATATGTAATATCAATTGGTGGTTTGTATTTCACAAATACTAGCTTTGTAAGCATCGCTAATAGTTCAAGTTTTATTGACGTACCATCTGTGTTTGTTAACAGTTCTGCTATCTACTTTACGTTACCGAATATTGGAATCAATCCTGGCGTAAACACCACAATACGCTTCAGAGTATCAAATGATGGTACTAATTTTAGAGAGCCAGTTAGTATTTCTTACTACGTACCTATTCCACAAATAACAGGTCTTTCTGAGAGTGTTATAGGCCCAGAAACAGAAGTTGTAGTAGAAGGATCGTCATTGGTGAATGGTACTATATGCAGATTTGCTGTGGCAGGAACAGATTACTTCTCTGTATCTCATTACATCAGTAGTACAGCTGTTGTTTGTAGAGCGCCATCAAACTTTAGCGCAGTTGTTGGAAACCCTGTTGCTATATGCGTATCTAATGATAATGTGTTTTACTCCAACGTTACATCTCAAATGATAACTTTCGCCCTTATACCAAGAATCGACATTGTCGTTCCTCGCTCCATTGCACTAGGATCTACAGTGTGGATTAGCGGTGCCTACTTCTCGAGTAACAGTACAGTTCGCGTAATATTCTCCTCAAGTGTTGATATACAAGCAGTATTTGTCAATAGCACTAATATTTACTTTGTCGTTCCTGCACTTGGAATCAGTCCAGGTGTCAATACAACTCTGGCATTTGGCGTAACTAATGATGGAACTCGTTTCCGTGGCTATAGTAGTATTACATACTTTGTGTCACTACCAAGTGTAAATGCTTTTATCGAGAGTTTTGTGGGACCAGAGACATCAGTCACTGTACTTGGATCTGATATGCTACCTGGAACGACATGTAAATTCAACGCTAGTGGTATTGTATACTACTCTACAGCACAGTACACTAACAGCACCACTGTTCTATGCAGAGCACCAACAAACTTTAGCGCAAGTATTGGTGATGCGATACAGCTGACTATATCAAACGATGGCATATTCTACTCAAATGTAGTATCTCAAATCCTTTCGTTCACTCTCATTCCTAGGATAGATGGCGTAACTCAAGCTGCTTACATCCCTGGAACACTAGTAGAGGTGATCGGTGCCTATTTTACTGCTAATAGTACTGTTCACCTTGAGTTAGGAGCATTACATGTTGATACTCCAGCAACACTCAACAACAGTACTTTGATATCATTCACGATGCCTGAACTCAACACTACTGCAGGTACATACAGCATAGTTAACTTTACGGTAACCAATGACATGACTCACTTCAGTGCCGCTAGTAATATTCTTTATTAC
>JAESGV010001186.1_pt1 | contig 11068 bp, 9 predicted proteins | sample 9269781 | NCBI WGS metagenome assembly JAESGV01 (sample SAMN15741586, study PRJNA653496) | algae metagenome | isolation source: Tildeniella torsiva UHER 1998/13D and co-occurring heterotrophs from... | place: Slovakia: Slovak Paradise National Park, Hrabusice, Kosice Region | collected 2000-01-01
CACTTTGTTGGAACGTATTCTGTGTCATCTATTGCGTGGTTTTCGCTCTCTGGGTTCACGAACACGACTGGCTCCTCTTTACCGACGTTGGGTGCCATGCGGAGAGTTGTTGTGAGAAACGAATTTGAGCAAAATTGACGTTGACGATTACAATGGGACAGCTTCTCAAAGTGTCACTTTTCACCGACTGTTAGCGGATATTTACAACAGCTACTCTCAGCACGGTAAAAGCTAGCGGAAGCCAGAAGGTAGAACTATTAACTCGCGAGTATTTCGTTGCATGCACGGTTACCAGAGCGCTTTTTTATTTAGTTACGTTGGTTCCGTGAAAAGTGACACAGCCTGCCCCACTCTCATCTTTCGAGGAGTACGAAGAGTGTTTGACCGTCGAAATCGTCTCATTTCTGAACACTGAAGAAATAATTCAAGAGAAGCTACTTGAAAAGACAATTGCATCAGAAAGGGTTCATTTCCTATGGATTCAATTGACTTTATTACAGATACTGTACTGCTAAAGAGTTCTTCAGAAACTACAGATTTTACAGAATCAATAAGCGAGTTTATTCGTCGTCATCTTCAATAAGTATCTTCTTCGCTTTGCCTTTCTTTGGTTTTTCCTCTTCAACATTTGCTTTCTTTGCTTTCTTATTTGGTTCTTGTTTTTCTTCAGTCTTTCGCTTTTTCGTTACATTTTTATCTGTCGTCTCAGTAGTTTTTTTCTGTGGTGCTGGTTTTGGTTCCTCGGCAGCTACTTGTGTTTCGAGTAATGCGTATTCCTCTACCGCCGAACGAAGCAGAGCCAATTTATCTTCAGGATTAATCAACTCTTCTCCTACCGTGCTCGAGTTTTCGTCGTCGACAAAAGATTGTATAAATGGTTTTGTGTCGTTTAGCAAATCCATGCTCTGCTCTTGTAGAACTGGAATATATTCGTCGATTATTTGTACAACATCTTGCGCTTTCAAGATGCGTGTTTTTGTTATGACAGTGTTGGTATCACGTTTTCCGTCTCTATAAAACTCTAGTTTGTTCTGGTTGCTAACTCTCGCGCTCATATCTGAGATTTTAACACAGTCAAAAAGTTAATTGAATGTTTACAATGATTTACTTTCTCAAATTGGACTTCGTTAAAGTTATTTAAGAAGACATCACAGCTGTGCCATGGAGCGAGAGACGGTGTCTAGAATTTGGGTTGCCATAGCTGCTGCACTATGTGGGGCGTTCGGTGCATACATTTCTTTTTTCATGACGTTCTCGCGAATGGATTGTTCGAATAATATTTTCGAAGCACCTATATCTACGCAACCTACTAGAACAAATTCTAAATCTACACAATTACCAATGCCGACTTTTAAAGGGTGGCCAGCTCCTAACCCACCAATAGCAACAAAAGAAAGCAATAACGATGAATCATCTACACCTACATATGTGGTAGGAGTTAAAAGTAGTATAGAAACAGCAGAAGCACGGATGCCGAACCTACTATTTACATTCTTGCCTCACATAAAGGTAATTCAATGCAATCAATCCTAATAGCTTAGAACGTGTATCTGTTTTCCGACTTTGATATAAAAGTTGGAAACTACATACTCAATGGTGTCATTAAAAACGCTGATGGAGATGATAGAGATTTTACAGACCCAATCGAGGCACAATTCCAAGAAAACATTGATACAACTTCTAATATAACAAAATCTGGTTGGAGGTAAGAGCTATTTCAATTCCTAAATAATAGACGTGACCAACTCAAATTTGTTCCCGCTTTGGCTGAAATGTATCGATTGTATCCAACAGTAGATTGGTACATTATGATAGATGACGACACCTATCTTTTCAAACACAAATTGGAAAGTATTCTTCGTAATTCTGACCCAACTGTTCCCATATACGCCGGTAAGGCAGCAGGTGGAGGTTGCTGGAAGAGAAACCGGACAGAAAAGTTTAAAAACATATTTGCTCATGGAGGTAGCGGTGTTATCTTATCTCGAGTAGCTGTAGAAAAGCTATTGACTATCAAAGATCGATGTCAGAGTGTAATGCAACACAAGGACACGATTTATGACTGTTATGTAGGAGATGGATTACTTGCTCTTTGTTTGCAGTGGGTTGACATACAGCTCAATAACTTTATCTCGTATGAACACTTTAATCCAGATTCCAATTTTGAAAAGAATCAGTACACATGGAAATCGGCAGCTACTGAACTTCTTTCGAGTCATAAAGTTCGCACGATGGCGAATGCGTTGGAATTGTATGCCATCGATCCTGTGAATCCATTGTCGCCTTACAAAGGTCGTTGGGTTGACTTGTTCAATTACGCAATAGCAAAAGGCAAACTAGTACTTGACGAATCGATCCATATGAACTATCGTCTTCGAGCATGGAGCAGCGTATTCCGTAATATTGATAACAGAATCTATGATGCTCCACAATGCCAACAAGCTTGTCGAGAGGAACCAAAATGCGTAGCTTGGCAATACAACTACAATGCCACTAGTTCTGTTCAAAAGAGATGTTCATTGTTCAAAGATATCATTATAACAGATTATTCTGCAGGATACGCAAGTGGTCACATCTACTCAAACTATGCACAAGAGTAATTTACATGCGTTTTCTTTGACCTGCTTTTGGTGGTAATCCCAGTGTTTTTAGACCTACTCCACATAGTTTGATAATCGATGGAAGGTTACCACCGTCATAGTAATTGTGTCTTGGACTATATGCGTACGAAGTTCGATCTTGTTCCTCGTTGAGTAACTCTTTTGCTTCGATTTCAAGTTCTGGGTCGTATCCATCTTTCCATTGAACTTGTTTTGTAAGAACAAGTTTAGATGATGTTTTTGCAGGTGATTTCCAAGTAAATGTTTGACCTAAAAAGACCTTCTTTCGTTGTGGTGCCAATTCAGTATTTTCTTCCTCTTCCACTTCTGCAAATCTTCTCTTACCAGTCGTTTTCGATTTTGGTGTAGAGAATGGACTAGAGAACGGCGACGATGGAGATGATAAACTAGATGATGACGTAGCAATGAGTGGTTTCGAAGGTGTTTGCTGTCTTGATTGAATCTTTTTGCGACTTGTCTCTTTTCGCGTGTTTGGAGTGAGTGGTGGCATATAAATTGGTCTAGAAGGTGTATTTGGAATGGTACCACTTTGTTGTGCTTGTTGATACTTTTGGAACAATCCTGGACCTTTTGTTTTTGCAACTGGTGTTTGTCTCGCAGGAGAGAAAAAGTTGAACGTAGGAGCAAACTGTTTCGATGGTGTGAACATGTTTCTCTTCTTTGGTGTAGGTGTGAACGACACGTCTCCAATGTAATCTGCGTCACATGGTTCTGCGAGTCCAGCTACTCGTTTTCTTGGTGTTTGTGTAACGATTTCTTGTTCTTCTTCGAGTTCGTCATAGGTGGAGACCAAGTATGGATACTTTTCATCAACTTCGTGAATGATTTTTGCTACTGTTTCTTCTGCCTTTTCTTTTGCACTTTGTTGTTCTAATCTTGATTGTTTTCGTAGTTCTTCGATCTGTTCTATCTCATCTTGTGTTCCAAATAATGATTCTGTCACTCCGAAACGTGTTTTTAGTTTCTCATCCAAGTGTTTCATTCTCTTACGATTTTGTTCGATTTCATCGCTATCCCATGGTTTCTCGATTTGATCGTGTTTGCGTTTGAATGTTTCTCGGAAATCTTCCAATCGTTTGTCTTTCTTTGCAATTTTGGCATCGTGTTTCGTTTTTAAAAATTCCAACTCTCGTTGTGCAAATTTGCGACGAATTGTCGCTTGCATTGTGACGATTGATTCTTTTTCAATTTCTACTTGCCTTTGTACGAATCCACTTCGTACAAATGCTTGAATCGTTTCTGCAAAATCGATTTGTTCTTCTAACATCCAAAATGTTGCATACTGCGTCGCTTCCGATCGAGCAACTGCTTGAAATACTCTAATACGATCCAACTCGACTCTTTTCTCTCTTTCCGCTTTCTTCCGTCTTGCCAATGATTGTAACACGATCACACAATCGCGTAACAAAGTAAGTTTCTTCTTTTCTACATGAGCACGCCATACTGATTGAATACGTGTTGCTGCTTGCTTCTTTTGTTCTCTTTGTGCTTCTAGTTCTCTTCTTTTCTGTTTTGCAAAAAATAATCGAACTGTATTTTGTATCGTTTTAACACTTTCGAGTTCAATACGCTTCTGTTTCACATCTCGTAACGCAATGCTCGTTCTGACCAATGCTTGTATAGCCATGACACTATTTAGTTGCTGTACGTAGTCTTTGCGAAGTGGTCGCATTCTCACTAACGATTGTAGTTTAGTAATAGCACGTGATTTTTGTTTCAAGTCGCGTGTGAACACATTTTGAATGACATATCGTCTCATTACTGCTTGCAAAACTGTAACTTGTTCTATATGTTTTTGCTCTGCTAGTAAACGTTCTTGCTCTAGTTTTTGTTCTGCAAGTACACGTTGAGTCTCCTCTTCGATTTTTTGGTCGAGAATGCGTTGACGTTCAAGCTCACGTTTTTGTGCTTCCTCTTTTTGTCTACGTTCTTCTCCTGCTAGTAGCGAACGTTGTCGTTCTTCGATCAGTTCTTGCATACGTGTATGTTGAACTTGTTTTGTTACATTTTGTTGAGTTTGTAGCACTGACTGTAGTTCTTGTTCTAGTGCTAGTCGTTCTGAAACTTCTGCTTCTTGTTCTTGTCGTTGACGCGCTGCAAACTTTTGTTTATCCGTTAATTTCACTCTTTTACGATCTTTTGTCTTTTTAAACAATGCGTTAACAATGTCATCTACACCCTCAATATCTTCTTCGATTGGTTGTGCTGTCTTTTTCGGTGATGGGAGTGCTTTTCGAACGTATGGTGTTTCGGCTGGTGTCACATTCTCGTAATCGGTATCGATAGCATGTCGTCTGCCTTTTGGGACAATATTGAACGATATTTCGTCATCTTGTTTGACAAGCACAGTGTCCTCAGTAGGTAGTCCGTCTCTACTTGGTGTTTTGTAGTCTACTTCAGCTGGAGCACGTTTTCTTCGTGGTCGAGTGCTGCGTGTTCGTACTGGTGTCTCGTTAGGTTGTGGCTTGTCTTCCCGTGGACGAAGATGCATTTTTGTTTGAATAGCGGTAAACTTGACCGTTACAATGTTTCGAGAACAAAGCAAATTTTTCGCGTATTAAATAAACTTGTAGTTCATCTGAAATATTTTGCATTAGTGCTGTCTTTCATACCGCTACAAAAACTAGTTTTATGAAAAATATTGTTCAATTTGAATTACTGTTTAATGAATACACTTAACTTAACATGACAAACAAGCTACAACAATGACAAATTATCGACTGTCGTCACAAACCGATTCATGTAAGAGGATATTTATACCATAGTTCTTTTCCATTTATGTACGTTGCTTTATCCTAGCAAAAAGTTTTTGTGCACAATAAAGCTGTCATAAGGTAGATGGCATCTAGAACAATATACTTACTAGTGTCTGTCGTACTTGTCTTCACGACTCTACATTTTTATACATTGGTTTCATTCACCGCAACTAATAGAAATGAACCAAAGGTACATAACACTAGACAAGCAGTGGTACAATTTGAAAAGAGGGTGGTTAGAATAAGCCGAAAGAGATTCAGTCCTAATCTTTTTTCAAAACATCGATGCATAGGGGATGACAACAGGTATTACATTTCGTTATGTATTTTACACTCACAGTGTAGATGGCTGGAGGTTTAGGGTATGCGTATTTGAGAACGTTTGCTATAACACCGAGACAAAAGAGGTTGAATACTATGCGGATGCAGAACGCCCTATCATTTTCGATAAGGAGCTGGGACACATTTATGATTTCGAGTACGATGGACATGGGTTTGTCGGTATCACGTTCATGAATCGAAGAGGTTTTGCGCCGAAAATTGTTTATGATGTTTTACCCACGGAAAGTGTTACTATGCTTGAACATTTGCATAGTTGGTTCGCCCAATGGCTTTTCAACCCAAATCTTGGACATTTTCTGTGGGAAGATTTATTAGGACACTATGCCGCTACAAAAAGATTGGGAATAGAAGAAGACCCAATCGTAATTAGCACGAATGGAATTGTGTACCAACCACGCTATGAAAAGTTTATGAACTTTTCTTGTGGTGTTTCTGATAAGCCATTTGTAGAGCTAGCAAACTATACTCAATCATTTCAAACACGCTACGTTTGCTTTAGGCGGCTTCAAGCCGGTGGTAGTATGCCTGTTTTCCAGCGAGAACACATGCACTATAACATAGGGAAAGAAGCAATTTTTGAGTCATTTAGAGCGAGAATATTCAAACGCCTTGGTTTTGACCCTGACTATGTCCCAACGAAACATAAAATTGTCGTAACCAAAAAGAAGGGAGGAAATTTTGGGCGTGTAATATACAATTTAGCAGAGCTTGTAGAATTCTTGGAGGATACTTATCCTGATATTCCTGTAGAGGTTGTCGAATGGAGCAAGATGTCAATACCAGACCAGTTGAGGTTGCTACAAAACACAACGATTTTGATAACGCCAGCTGGAGGCGTTTCTATGATAGCACCATTTCTGCCGCATGGTGCTCATGCAATCTTTATGGATTACCATGTAACGAAAACACAATTTGGTTATGAAAAGGGAGAATCAGGTTCTATGGAGGCCGCTTTCTGGGGCGCATGGCCGTATTTGAAAAAGAGCTACTATCAAGTGAGAAATGAAAGTGATTACAGAATGGACGCAAGAGGGTATACTGACGCTAGATGGTACGCCTCAGTTGTAGTCAAAATGGATCGGATACGTGAGCTAGTGGATAGCGCACTTGAAGATATGGAAATGTAAACAGTAAAATAATTTAGCTATGTAGGCTTAAACTAGCAAGTATCATGTCAAACACTTTTTGGTAGCAAAGTGACAGGTGGCTGACGCCAACACAAACAAATGAAACCGCTAGTAGTTGTAGTGGCGGTGCTTTTTCTGCTCGTTGGAATTAACACTCACTATGGATGTGACCATGACGAAGAAATAGCACGTGTTAAACTATTAGAAAGAAGACGAGGACGCAAATTTGCTCGTCATATCAGAGACGTTGGTTCTCGTATTAGAAAAACACAGGCCACATGGGAAAGCATTAGAATACAAGCCTACACAGACTATATTCTAAACGATGTGGAAAATCGCACATGTTATGAGGAGGGTCAGGTACATTTGACACTGTTGCTTACTGACTTTAGACTTTCAACACTTTTTGTGCAGGCCTGAATCCTTGTAATTCAACATGTACAGCAAACCAAGTAATCGACTCAACCCTTATCGCTGCGACTGTCAACACGTTAATACCCGAAGTTCAATACATCTTTTCGCAACTACTCAAGGTCAAACCTGTAACAAAACTCGTGTATAACGAAGGCGCAATATGCAACACAGGAGTAGGTGGTATTCCTATTCCACCAAACATAACATCGAATGGGCAGACCGACGACCTTTTGATAATTTTTACAGCACGACCATCGATTACAACTGTTGCAATTGCCACAACATATAGTTGTTTCCAAGATACAGAAACAGGCAGACCTATTAGCGCGCAGGTTAATATGGACCCTAAATTATTTTTTAGAGGCGCTTCAGATGCAAAAAAAAGAGGAGCATTGCTCCATGAAATTATACATGCCCTAGGATTCTCTGGCTTGTTGTTCGACAAGTACATTAATTCCGAAACAAACCAAGTATTAAGCAATCCTACTACATTAGTTACGAAATACTACAACCACACCAACGGTAATCAGCTAAGTTATAATGTGACCTATTTATCAACACCAAAGATTGTAGAAGCGATGAAATCGTACTACAATTGCAGTTCACTTCCAACTGATTCTACTCCAGGTGTACCGTACGTTAAATTTCTTATTAATTAACAAAATAGTCTTGTTGGAGGAGCTGGTTCACACTTTCAACAGATTACATTACTTGGAGATATCATGACCATCTCCATTAACGCTGTTCCCACAGTAACATATGATATTTCACCATTTACTCGTGCCGCGTTGGAAGACACAGGATGGTATCAAGTAGATAGTGTCTACGCAGCAACAATTAGTGGAACAACACCAATGGTATGGGGGAAAAACACTGGATGTCAAATGCCGACACAACGATGTGAAGATTGGTCCGATGTTGGTGGTTCGTACAGCAGTAGCTATTACTGCTCAGAACCTTCATCATATCAATGCTCGTTTAACCTAAAAGCCAAAGGAAAATGCTTTTTGAATAATCAACGAGCATATATGCGTCAGTATCAACATGTGAAATCGTTACCAACGTGGGGTAGCATCTCAGATTTTGATTACTGTCCATTTACAGTTCCGTTACCTGATTATGATTGTACAAATCCTGCCATGTCAGGTAATGGTACAAACTATGAAGTTTTCTCGGCATCTTCATCGTGTTGGAATTCTGATATTACACCTGTAGGTCAATCGGGACCTTCGATAAACTCACGTTGCTTTGAGTATGTTTGCTCAACGACAAGAACAGTGTTATCGGTCAAGATTGGATCAGAAATTGTATCATGTCCAGAAGATCAATCAGGAGTAACGATAACACCTAATATTGCAGGATTTGAAGGAGATATCACATGTCCAACGAATGGATTTGATATATTGTGTCCTTCGATTGTTGCTACAAACTCACCTGGTACAACGCAAGTGCCTACTACAACAGATGCTCCTACTGATACACCTACACCAGTACTCACTACTACAGTTTCTCCAACTAGTACAGATTATGTAACCACTACAGAAGCACCAACAACATCTGCAAGTCCAACTCCAACAGAATCTACAATTACACCAACTAGTACAGCCGCTCCCACTACAACAGAATCACCAAGTACCACTATCAGCCCGACAACAACTATTGAATCAAGTACTACTGTTGCACCAACTACAACAGCGTATGTAACTACGACAGAAGTACCAACAACTACAGTTACTTCTACTACAACATCTTCTCCTACAACTACAGACGAGATGACTACAACTAATGCACCAACAACTACAGTTACTCCAACGCCTACTGTTGCAACAACTGAAGTACCTACACAACCCACAACTACAGCAGTTCCAACTACAAACGCACCTACTTCTACAACAGAAGCACCAACATCAACCCAAGTACCCACTACCACTACAACTCCATCAGTTACGCAAACAACTACACAGGCTCCATCCACGACTACTAGTTCACCAACTACTACTCAAGCACCGACCACCACGCAACCATCTACTACTGCCGCTCCGTCAACAACAACACCAACTACAACTTCTTCGGCTACAACAACTGTAGTACCTACTACAACGTCAATGTCAACAACAACAGAAGTGCCTACAACTACTGCCGTACCAACACCTACTACTTCAATGATGCCAACAATAACTGAGTCACCAACAACTACTACCACTCCAACTACTGCTGTGCCAACAACTTCAGCACCTACTTCCACTGTATCAGAAACTACTACTAGTGTACCTACTGTCTCACCAACTACAACTGCTACACCCACAACAACTCATACCACCACAACAGCATCGCCAAGCACTATCGCACCTACAACTTCCTCACCAACTGGTGTTGTTATTATAAACGTTGCAACCACAGTTGTCACCCAAGTCACAGGAGATGCATCAAAAATTCCAACACCAACAGTAGCAGGATCAGTCATGCTATTCACAACAGATGGTGCATCATCTACTTTGTCAGTAACACCAACAAAAACAGAAGTGCCATCTGGGTCAGGTGTACAACAAGCCTATTTGAGTTTCTCAATTACACAAATATCAACATCTGTGCAGTTACGTGTGACAATGTTTGATGCATCAGGAAAAGAAATTTCGAATAAGATTATCACTGTTTCTGCAACTGGAGCGTTCCAAGCAGATATTACATCACTGTTGGCTGCTGCTAAGCGTTCTCTGAGCGGTATTCGTCAAGTTATTGTCAATGGTAAGCAAGTATCGTTTGGGTTGACTGCTGCAACTCCAGACGCTGCTGTAGCGATTAGTCCAACAGTTTCCATGTCACTACAATATGGTCCTACTACTTCTGCTCCTGAATCCATGAATTTGGCTGTCATTATAGCTGTTCCAGTAGCTGTTGGTTCTGCGGGTATTGTAGCAATAGTTGCTTTAATCGTGATTGTTATCGTAGCGATAATAATCATAAAGAGGAAGAAGCAAAAGAAACAACCTGTGCAAACAAATGTAAGCTAATTTTTCGCAATGACTCACAAATTTAGTTTGAAATGTTAGATAGAGTAGACTTACGGCTACAAGATGAGTAATTTACCAATACTATTAAATAACGAGATTATTTTTATAAAACAGCACTAAATTTTTGTAAATATACGATCAACAACGAGAATGCATACCAACGCGCCCACTTTTGCAGACGTGTTGTTCACGAACACATACACAGGTATTAAACCTGCACAGCTTTTCGACTATTTAAAAAACCGGAACAAACCACGTTTCTTATTGGATAAGGTACCAACAACAAAGCTCTTGAGTACAAGAATAATATCGCAGTATTGTGAGCTACGCCGCGTTACACCTATTGATGATAGTTCTTTTATTACAGTACAAGAGCCTTGTATTGTCACTATTTGGACAGTGGACACGGAAATACGAGTTAAATATCGAATTGACTTGCACGGTGATATTGAAAAACGCGGCTGGGAGATTGTTTTAGTGGGACACAAAGCTTTCGTTCTTGCAGTAACCTGCATTGTAGTAATAGATGTGAGGCAAGGTAAAGAATTGTACAAATTTGATTTAACAAGAAATTGTCATCGGTTTGGTCATCCAGCTATGCTGTTCTCAAACGAGCACCTGTTCGTGACAAGTTTGGGTATGCATGTGACTGCATACTCACTACAGGGACAGCAAAAATCATTAATGGCACACGTTGGTAGCTGTGGTGTCTTTAAAGTACAAGCGATATGTATGGTGGATGATTTGATTGCTATTGGGTGTGTGTATGAGCTTGTCTTGTATGATATAAAAAATGC
>JAESGV010001187.1_pt1 | contig 11067 bp, 19 predicted proteins | sample 9269781 | NCBI WGS metagenome assembly JAESGV01 (sample SAMN15741586, study PRJNA653496) | algae metagenome | isolation source: Tildeniella torsiva UHER 1998/13D and co-occurring heterotrophs from... | place: Slovakia: Slovak Paradise National Park, Hrabusice, Kosice Region | collected 2000-01-01
ACCTAAAAAACTGAGATGAGACCAATTTCAAATTATTCTATGGTCACACTTTCCTTTTAATGTTCTCCGATGTAGTTGCATGTTACTGATTTTACACCACAAACTTTGCTTTAGCACAATAGCACAGAGAGGCAATAGGATGAAAGACGTGTAATTATGCAGATAGAAACTGTCGGGTGCCGAATCATTGCGAATCACACAGCATGGTATTATACAAGTATACGTTCATTAAGAAATACTATTGTTCATTTATACATTATTTACATACGAAACGCTTTTTCAAAGGTACGCTATCAAGATTGACCAACATGGGCTCCATGTAGTTCAATGCCGACTTACATAACAAGTTGAGCCCTGGCTCTTCTGGTTCTTCTTCAACAGCCTCATCCAATACACCACAAAATGTTTCTTCGCGGGATCTTTTGCCAAGTTTCGAAGACGAACGAGTTACCACTTTGCGTTCAATTGGAGATGTGTATCCAAAATCACTATCATCGGTGGAGGACTCTTCATAAAATGGTTGCTTCTCTTCTGTCGACGATTTTCTAAATTTGCTCTTGATGGCTGGGCCGACTTGTTTGTTCTTCAATCTGTATTCTTTGTTTCGTTCGATTACTTGTTCCATTTCCTTGTCCGACATCGATTTGTATTTGGAATGAAGTTTCTTATTGCCAATGATCTTGTGCTTGTACTCGTATCTGATTTGATTATCTGGATAGTACGAGTCGTAACATTCATCGCTGATGTAGGCCATCTTCTTATCGCTGTACAATGACACGTAGTGAAGTAGTTCAATCAAATCGTCGTCGTTCCATCGATGATCCTTCTTGTGAAGTATAACTCGCTTGTAGTGCTAGTGATTGTTAGTACTCGTAAAATTGTAGTCGTACTTGTAGACATTGCTTCAAACTCAAGTCTGGACTGACATACGCAGCCACATCTTTCCAATTAACGGAGCCATCGGGTCGTACTTGAGTCTTTACAGCTTCCATAAGACGTTCATCTTCGCTCTCCGTAAATGTACGTCTAACCTTCTTGGTACGCTTTGTTTTCTTTTTGTCTGTAGTACGACGAGAAGGAGAAGAGGAATTACTACTGTTTGTCGTACTGCTTGTCGATTCTGACTCATCTATCCAATGCATTGTGCTGTTCATGTTGATCTTTTTTCTGTGCCTGAAATACGACAACGCGAGTGCAATCACTATTAATACACCAGGGTCTAAGTACATAATTAGTAATATGCAAAACTTAATATGCCAATGTCTGAGCGATTAGAGATATGTTTCAATCGGTTTTAACCATGTAAGTCAGTAAATATGTTCTGTACACCACCAAGAGGTCTGCAACGAGCACCAAAAGGTACGGTATTCATAGATCAATTGCTTTTTAGTAGTAACGTATTACTATGAGTAGGAAAAGTTATTACGAGTATCTCCTAAGGCGGTTATTCGCTATCAATAGCTGGTGATCGAATCGACAGGAGAGAGAGCGCTTGAAAGTTAGCTTGTTTGCTAGTGCGAATCACATTATTTGTAGCTGTTTATTGTGAACAATATCAGCTCTACTGTGAGGTTTTGATCACTGCTGCAAAGTTGTAACGCTGGACAACTTGAATGAAACGCACACTCATGACAACAGGACCAAGATATTTATCTATCCAGAAAAAGTTGACAGACAAGTTGCAGCCAACAGTTTTGAATATCTTTGACGATAGCCACAAGCATGCCAATCACTCTGCAATGCGTGGAACGGGTGCAGTCGAAACACATTTTAGATTGGAAGTCGCATCAGACGCATTTGAAGGCAAAAAACTATTAGAACGACATAGAATGATCAACGATATCCTAAGCGACGAATTTAAAGAAGGATTACATGCATTGCAAATTGTGAAGGCAAAAACAGCACAAGAATGGCAACCGGCACAATAAAAAGAGCTTCACTAGAACGCACAAGAGTCGTATTCTTATTTGTTTGTAGCGTTGTGGCTGCAAAAAAAGTTACAATGGAAAGGGTGTTGTCTTGGCTCTCAAACTACTTTTTCTCATCACTACTGCGTACAACATCTTCACAAATATCACAACAAACAGTACCATCGGGTTACATTGCAGATGCGGGTATCATTTGGATGACAGGACAGAATAATCCAGTTGGTGACCCAGATCATCCTGAAGCAGCGTTACCGTATTTGTATGAGCAAGCAAATGTGCTAAATACACTATTAGCAAACGCAGACTCGTTGTAGAAAAATTCATCAAAGCAGAGAATCATGTGTGAAAACGTTACTTGTACTACTTCTTATAATATACTTGTATTAGAACATCAACACGAAGAACATTCGGTGGTACAGTTGTCGTAGCAATCGATACAGTAAGGAGTAAATTGCTAAAAACAATTCTAGTTTGTACATTGAGAGAGCTCATAAGAGACAGTAATACAACAAGCCCTTGCGAATATAAGGTTTCTGCCGAAGATGGAGAAGAGCACCAACAATACCAAATGAAAATCAAAATAGAATAATAGAGGAAAGAAATTAGAAAAGGTACAATCAAACTAAGAAGCACTATTCTATTTTATAATGAGCACCCAAATATTCGAAACTATAGTGTTGATAAAATGTTTCGTACGTAACAGGATTTTCTTGTTTGTCAAATACTTCTCCATCTTCGGCATACAAAGTCTTGTACTTTGATGCAACATTGAATACCAAGCTATCACCAGATAATTTATAGCTAGGAATTTAGTCAAGGTAAATGGCGTACGTTCCATTCGAAAAAGTGTAGATTTCGTACTCTGTGCCTCGTCCATATCCTGAATCTACTTCCTCGCATGATCTGTGAGAGAATCTTCCATCTTTAAAGAGCACCACAGAGCCACCTGGGTATGAACTGTCACGGTAAGTAGTGTATTGGTTTGCGCTAGTCATGTGTCAACTTAAAATTTCAAAAAAGCAATAACACATGAACGCCGCAACACGACCCTCTGTTATCAGTTTATATAAACGAATGCTTTACACAGCGAAACAACTCCCCAACAAAACACCAACTGAAGTTCGCGATAAAATCAAAAAAGCATTCCAACGAAATTCACAGTTAAAAGATGAAGAAATCACAACAGCAGTGTCACGAGGCGAATACGTACTCAAAGAACTAGAGGTGTTAATTTTCCTACAAAAATACAGAACGATAAAAAACAGATATTATTCTGTTGACGATACAATCAAAAAGTTTGAAGATTTTTGATATTTTATTCTGTAATTTCGTCATGGTCAAGATCAGTTGCTGCAGGCCATGGATTTTGATCTCTTATTAATGCCTGACTTTCCTTGCCTCTGTTTGAAACGTACCATCGCCATACTAGGTACCCAACAGCTACAAGTAAACAAAACACAAACCATAAAGAACCAAACACAAAAGAAATTGTTGCAACAAATCCAAAGTATGCTCTTCCGATATGTTCATCATTTGATGATCCTTCTTTGTCCCATATCCATGAGTTAGAGTCAAATTGACATTGCAAACCAGTGTAACCTTCGTTACATGTACAATTATTGTAAGAATCACAACTACCAAAACCGTGACAAACGGTGGTAGAGTTTGACCATTTTTCATAACACTGTACATTCTCACATTGGTCTCCAGAATATGGAGAAACGACACGATAAGCAGTTTGTAGTATATTACATACACAATTATTTGCTGAAGTACATTTTCCTCTACCAGAACATACTAATGGATCATCTACGTGTTTTCCAAAACAAGTAAGTGTTTCGCATTGATCTCCAATGTAACCACCAGAACAATCAATACAAGTATCAGGAGCAGAGCAAATTCCTCTTCCACTACATACTGTCTTATCATTTGCCAACTTGCCAAAACAGATTGCTACAAATTAGTTGTGAAAAATGTAAAACGTACGCATAGAACATGTTTGATCGTTCAAATAACCAGGATTACATTGGCACGTGTTTGGAGCAACACATTGTCCTGCACTTGAAGATGTACATGATGTTGGATCACTTGCGTTCTTTCCAAAACATAGTGGTATGCTACATGATGTTCCTGTATAGTTGCCTTGTGTACATTTACATTGGTTTGGTCCAACGCATGTACCATGATCACTTCCTGAGCAAACATTGTATGGATCATTGGCTAAATAACCAAAGCATACGTACTGTGAGCATTCTTTATCACCGTATCCATCATCACACTCGCAACGATCTAGAAGAGTGCAGGAACCGTGTCCACTACATACTGTTGGTGTAGTAGCGTTAATACCAAAGCATGAAGGGTATTGGCAGTTGTTTCCAGAGTAACCATGTTCACAAGAGCATGTATCAGGTCGTATGCATTTTCCGTGACGAGAACATACATCAGTTGATGAAGAGTTCTTTCCATAGCATTCTACGAGTTGACACGAGTTTCCAGTGTAGCCAAGGTTGCAATGACATGCATTTGGTGCAATACAGGTACCGTTTCCAGAGCATGCACTGGTATCGGATGAATTCTTTCCAAAACATATTGGTAGTTCACATTGTAGGCCTGTATACAATAGTTGGTTACCATTGCGTTGGCATTCACATCGATTAGGTCCTGTACAGACCCCTTGTGGTGAGTTACATGCGTCTGTACTGTATTTGGAGTAGCAGATAGGGTACTCGCAGCTATATCCTGTATAACCATTAGAACAGGAACAGTGGTTGGGTGCTATACAATAACCTTTTCCACTACATACGTTTGTTTCATTTCCAGGAATTCCATGACAAATAGCTAATGATGTTAGAGTCTTAGGTCAAAAACATACCATATTCACAATTTTCTCCAGAATAACCTGCATTGCAAGTGCACTTGTTGTGTGAGAGACATGTTCCGTTACCAGAACAAACGACAGGTGATGTAGAGTTAACTCCATGACACAGTGTAAAACGACAATCTATACCAGAGTATCCATGATCACAATCACAAGTATTCGTATCTACGCACACTCCTCTATTAGAGCATACTCCTGTTATGTTACCCATGATTCCAAAACATGTTGCATATTGGCAGTGATGACCAAAGTATCCATCATCACATGCACAACTATCTATCGTTAAACATCGTCCTCTTCCACTGCATACGTTTTTATCTTTTGACTCTACTCCATTGCAAACTACTACAGTATCGCATTGATCACCTGTGAAACCTAAATCACATCGACAATCGTTTGGAGCGATACATGTACCGTTTCCATTGCATACATCAGTAGTGTTTGCTCTCAAATTATAGCATATTGGATATTGACAATTTTCTCCCGTGTATTTTTGTGGATCAGTACATTGGCATTTGTCTGGAGCAATACATTGACCGTTGTCAGAACATACATCTTCGTCACCACTTAACAGTCCAAAACATACGGCTACAACATGTTAAATATTAAAGATATTCACATACGCTTGTTGCATTCGCTTCCTGCGTACCCGAGTGTAACGTTACAGTCGCAAGTATTAACATCTGAACAGACTCCGTTTCCGAAGCATACTTTTGGGTCATCTCCCCATCGATCGTAGCATCTAGAGACCTCGCAGTTGTTGCCTCTGTACTCGATTCTATTACATGAACAGGTATTGGGTGACAAGCACGTCCCTCTTCCAGAGCATACAAGTGGATCTGTGGCGTTATGACTACAAAGTTAACACAATAAAATAATAGTACCCTTCACAAATTGGTATCGTGCAATCGGCTCCAGTGTATCCTGTAGTGCATACACATATTGGTAAACCTGTATTAGGATCTACACTACATCTACCATTTCTCCCGCACGCTAGTGGGTCCGTTTCAGGTAGTCCAAAGCATATAGGTATTTGACATTCTCTTCCTGTGAAAAGTGTAGGATTATCACATGTACAAACGTCTGGTTGTGTACATTTACCTCTGGAACTACATACTTGCGCTCCACTCTTGCCATAGCAGTACGCATACAAACAATCAGGCTCTTGCCATGATGTTTGGCAAGTGCATGTACCTGTTCCTGTAAATCCATCGGAACATGTACCACGACCGTAGCATACTCCATATCCTTCGTTGACACCAGGACATGCATTGTTGCATGGCATGCCAAAATACCCTGGTGGACACTGACAAGTTCTATTATTTCCTGCACAAACACCACATGCATCACATGTATCTTGTAGTGTTAACATGTACTGTTCGCAGCGAGGTGCACATGCTGGTGTTGTTCTTGTATTTCCGCATCCGTTATCGCTTTGTACATAGTTGTTTCCTGCACTGTCAAAGTGTACACAATTTCCTCTAATACCACTAAATGCACTTGAACCTCCAGAACCTGCTGCTCCTGTTGAAAAGTCATTACACTCAAATTTGATGTTATCTTCTCCAGAGAGTGTAGTATGTACTGCTAAAACACCTGCACTATGTCCACCATTTGCAGGAGCACCATACCCTCCTCTTACATTGTCAAAAAAGGTAGAAAAACATACCTGCCACCGTTTCCACCGGCTCCACCCATACCACCGTTTGATGCATCATCTTGTGAGTTTGATCCTCCATAGATGTTTCGAGGACCTGCTGCTCCACCTACACCACCACTACCACCTGCTCCTCCACTTCCACCATTTCCAGCGTTCACTGAAATGAGTTCACAATCTTTGATGAGAACATCTACAATATTAGCAAGCGATTGTATCGTACTTTGTGAATAATAAATGTAAACTGCTACAGAACTTCCACCGTGTTGTCCACCAGTACCTTGTGTACCTCCACAACCGGCTCCTCCTCCACCACCTCCACCCCCACCATAACTATCACAGCGATTACTACCTCCACCTCCACCACCTATCATGTTATTCGTTTTGGAAAAAAGTGTACCTCCGCCACCTCCACCAGAACCATGTGATCCTGGTTGTCCTGATGGTGCTTGTTTGACTACAGGTCCATTGTCATCAAACTCGTGTTTAATAACGACGCCATGTGCTCCATCTCTACCTACACCTCCTTGTCCACCGTTGTAGTCAGCACCAAAAGTGTAATCTCCGCGACCTGCTGGAGTTCCATAACCACCAGCACCTGGATTCGTACCACGACCAGGACTTCCCTGTGAACCATATGTGTATTCTATTCCAGGTGTTCCACCAGCACCTCCACTAGCACAACTTGAAGAACCACCTATTTGTTAGTAAGAATATAGTCTAAGTACCAAGTCCTCCTTGTGGTCTATTACATCGTTGAATGCAAAATAAACCTCCATTTTCGCAACCTGATCCTCCTCGAAAACCAGATCCACCATTATCACCATTTGTACCTCTCGCGCCATCAGCACCTTTCACTCCTTGAGACGCGATAACAGTCATTTTAGAAAGTGTAATATTATTCGCTCTGTTTAGTACAATGATCCGTGATGATGATAGTTGTGCAGAGCTTGAAACTGTTAGTAGCTGAAGTGTTGTTCCGATGGTACTCAGTGGAAAAGGTTCTGTTTTGAACGCAGTCGGAGATGAGGATATAATTCTAGTTATACTTGAAACATCACGACGTTCGAAATTGTTATCGTATCCTCCAAATATTGATATTCCTTGTACCAAATAAATCGTTTCTTGCGTGTACGTGCCTTTGGCAAGATAAATATCGACATTATCGGCGTTTGACTTTAACGTTTTCGCATACTGATACGCTGATGCTAAAGTTTTTTTGGGATTTGCCTAGTGGTTACATTTAAAGAATTTTTGTGTACTTTTGAGCCATCTGCAGTGTCTGACCCACGCATAATATCTACAAAGACGCTTTTTCGTCTTGGATTTTGTGGTACAATTTCACCATCGATCATATCGCAGTTACTTAGAGTATTAAATACTCGTATGAATTTGAAAATACCTATCAACAAAACATTCTTCTGGTACGTCACGAAATGAAGCGCTGCATTTGTTACCGTACGATGGCGATATTTGTAGTGATAAACCGCAACACAAAGAAACTAGGACAAGTAGAACGAGTCTCAAGTTCATTTTGTTTGCGTGTTAGTTGTAAGAAATTCTTTTTTAGCCTTTTGTTTGAACATAAGAGTGAGGTTCAGTTGTTATATAACAACAAGTGCTTTGGTTAATTTTACTTCTCCTTGAATAGTGAGAAATCAAAACACAAAGACCAATTACTATTTTAAAGATACTTCATTATTTCTGTACATCTGTCGCGACTTTCGCGAACAACCATTCAAGCCCTTCATAAACACCCTTACCAGGAGGCAATGCTGTGCATGGTTGGCATAATAGGTTGTCTTTCAGAGTATGATACTCATCTAGTCTGTACTCAACAAGTAACTCTTGCAACGACTTAGTGGTAGCATCCATCTTGTTAAAGAAGACCAATAGTGGTTTATGTCTTGGAGTCATGTTGGCAAAAAAGACTAGTACGTCAGCTAATGATTCGCTCTCCAAAGCGGAATCGATGACAAACATAAGTCCATCGACACGTGCCATGCGATTTTCCCAATAATCCGTTTTGTAGTTCGCATAATTCACATTATAGTGACTAAAGTAGAAAGTGCTCATCCGTAACGAACAATATTCGAGTCCAGTAATTTTAGTGTGGTCACGTATCTGTGCTGGTGTAGTTTCTACCATAGAACCATGTAATAAATGCCGCATGATCGTCGTACGACCAGAGTTTGTAGCACCAAAGACTAAAATCTCTTTTTGACGCTCATATACAAAAGACACCAAGTAGCTCACAAAGCTCCCCATGTTCGTTTTTGTTTGATGCAAGTTGTCCACGTTACAAGCTACGTCACTGCAAAAACATGAAAGCATTTGCAATCATCTACTCGTTTGGACAGAATACACACGCGGAACTAGGTCATGGGAGTACAGGAAAGCGAAGATATCCAGTATCTCTGGCCAATATGAGACATGTTTCTGTCATATCGGTCGAAAGTGGCGCAGATCATACGCTAGCGTTAACAGATGAAGGTAAAGTGTATGTTTGGGGTAGTGACAATTTCGGAGAAGTACTGTCCAAATTTATTTTAACATAAAAGTTAGGAGATGGGTCTTTAGGTGACGAACTCGCTTTAACACCACAAAAAATCGAATTTTTCGACGATAAAAACGTTATAAAACTATCGAGTAAGGGATGCAACCATTGTATGGCGTTATTAGACGATGGAACAATTCATTCGTGGGGATGCAACGAAACAGGACAATTGGCTCTAAATTCGCTATCTGCATGTTCACTCGTGCCAACACTAGTACCTGTAGAACAAAAGATGAAAACAATATTCACTGGTGGCGATCGATCACTCGGTGTTTCGTTTGCGATTTCACAAGATGGCCAATTGTTCTCGTGTGGATACAATGAAAACGGAAATCTTGGTGTTGGAGATACAGAACAAAGAATACAATTCACACCTGTAGATTTACCAAATGTACAAACTATTGCATGTAGCTCATCACATACACTTGCTCTCAGTAAGTCAACGATTAACAACACTAACAACCATAGCTAATGATAATCAAGTTTACGCGTGGGGACAAGGTTATTCGTTTCAACTTGGAAATAGTAGCGAAGAAGATCACTATGCTCCAATAAAAATCAACGCACTGCAAGATAAAGAGGTAATCCAAATTGCAGCAGGAGAGAACTTTTCCGTATTCTTATCAGTGCTCGGTGAAGTTCACTTTTGTGGGCAACTGGTCGTAGGAACACGCGTTGATACACCTACACTTATTGTAATGGGACCTGTCATACGATCGATTGATTCTGGACTGAATCATGTCGTTGCACTAAGTGGTATGTTTTTATTATCAAATCGTAACATTGAAAGCGAATGGTGATGTATTAGTGTTTGGAGCAAACGAACATGGACAATTGGGTACAGGGACTGCAGTACCTGTTGATCACAAACATCCTGTACAACTCGGTACACCAACATGTGCATCAAAAATAGTAACTGGTGGAAACCATACGTTTGTTTTGCAAGATTAAGAATCGACAGTAGATCTTCGATTTGTTTACAAGAATCCAATTCCACAAAATGTTTCTTGGCAGAATACTGTCGCAATTTTCACATTGATATCTGAATTGCGAACGCAATTGTAACTACTGCAATAGAACTATCGATTATAGCTCTCTTATCATGTGTTTAGTTTTGTTATGCAAAATCTAAATTCGTATTCAACAGGATTAAATGTATAAAAATGTGGGACACTGTAGAGGGATGCTCATGCGTCTTGGGATTGCATTTACGCATCTACGACTGTCGCGTGTACTCATTGAAATGCCGACTGCTACTTTACACGCCAATTGTTCGACTTTGTTGGTGTGCTCACAGGCAAGCAGCAATAGGGTGAAATAACGCACATCTGCTGTCCATCCATCACTGTAAACACCTGCCCATTTTCGCTACTCGTGATTTGGGACAATTATTTTTACAAGCTCAGCCAACTTGCACACTACAGTCCAACATGACAGTCAAAGTACTACACGTGAAAGATTGGAACGAAAACTTCGAGTTAAAGAAAGAGTTCACGATAGATAAAAAATATTGTGCAAATAGTTGGGATACCACAATTTCTGAAATCTATATTCCTAAATCATACGTCATAAACCCTAAAGCACGGCAGGTATCATTCAAAGAGTGGATAACCTTATCACATGAGTACAAGACTGAAAGCGCAGATGGACTAAAATTGCATCCAACAGTAATTAACATTATCGACCGAAGTGTTTGTATGTTCTTTATTCAAAACTAACCATGTAGACGTGCTCACCGAGAGAGAAATGTTACAAAAAGGTGGTACTGAGCTATATTTTAGGGGTATTGCAGATGGATTGAACAAAACCTATGCAGCTCGTCTTCATGGCATGATAAACAAGTACTTCCACAACACATGCTTGAGAGGAGAGTGGCGACACATGAACAGGAAGATCAAAGCAACCCAAACCAAAAGTGACGGCACTAGCAGCAAAAAGAGCACTAGTAGTCTACAATTATAGACTTACTCTTCAGCCAAACTTTCCTGTTCGTTCATGAGTGGTTCTTTCAACTCTTTTTGTTTCTTTCTGCACAACAACTTGCTGT
>JAESGV010001188.1_pt1 | contig 11058 bp, 15 predicted proteins | sample 9269781 | NCBI WGS metagenome assembly JAESGV01 (sample SAMN15741586, study PRJNA653496) | algae metagenome | isolation source: Tildeniella torsiva UHER 1998/13D and co-occurring heterotrophs from... | place: Slovakia: Slovak Paradise National Park, Hrabusice, Kosice Region | collected 2000-01-01
GAGAAGGTATTGCCAGGCCATTTCTACCTCCACATTTCCCAGCTATATTGGGACGCGATGGAGCCGGAGAAGTAGTCGCTATTGGCGAAGAAGTCGAAAAATTTAAAGTCGGTGATGAAGTAGCTGGAGTTTTCGGCTCTAATGGAGCCTACGCTGAGTATGTACTTTGCACAGAATCAGAATTGTGCATCAAACCACCAGATTTACCAATGGAAGTGGCTGCAGCTATTCCGCTCACATCCGAAACTGTCTATCAAATGTTCCAATTCGACGAAGATTGCAAAAAGTCATTTGAGGAGAACAAAAGGGATGATCTTCCCAACAAGCGAATCTTGATTGCAGGAGCAAGTGGCGGAACTGGCTCATTAGCAGTTCTTTTAGCCAAACACTTTTTCGGAGCTCGTGTCTATGCCATTTGCGGAACCGATAACGTCGACTATGTAAAAAACTTGGGAGCCGATCACGTTATTGATTACAAGAAAGAAAAATTGCAAGATGCGATTCCAGATATTGAAAAGAAAAACTACTCCGCAGGAGAAGAAGGTCCATTTATCGACCTAACATTGGATTGCGTTGGAGGAATGGAACATGATGCTTTTGAGGTTATGGGACCAAATGGAACTTTTGTTACGATTGCGCCTCCAAGTGTCGTTGAAGAGAAAGGATTGACACTTGGTTCGATGATTATGATGATTGGTGGAGTTTCATTGAACAAGTTGAAAAATCTAACAGGATTGGGACCTAAATACTATCCATATTTGATGCATAGTGATGGAAATCAGCTTCAACAAATTTGTTCCTGGTTAGTACAACAAAAACTTGTCGATAAAATCGAGATCAGCTCCAAATATCCTCTCAAGGATGTAGCTAAAGCTCATAAGGAGTCGGAGACAGAAAAAACACGAGGAAAGATACTAATTGAAATATAAATCAAGCTTGTATGCTTTGTTTTGCTGCCTTAATAGAGCATATTTATGTGTAGTGGATAATTGTAACATCTGTATAAATATCTTTCCATTTACAAAATGGAACTGCGATTGTCAATTTTCTCTGCTCTTTTAGTTTAGCCACGTATCGATACGCAGGAAGTATAATGTGCTCACCAGTTCTCTTATTGTACAGTCTAGCATCTTTATCTAACAAGTTTTGTGGTGACCTACATGATCGATATTCACTGCCTTCTTTATACTGTGTTGTGACGTATAATAACTCAGTATTCAGCAGGATAATATCTTTTACCACTCGACCAACGTGTATCATTCGCTCTTCACCGTGTGGTGGCTTTACAGAAAGTGTTTTAGAGTACGCTTCTGATGTACGACCTATGGTCTCAGTGGTGGTACCAAAAATACACGAGTTCATTCTTTCCGCTGAATAAACTTCAGAAATATCTTCAGTTTCCACGTCTACAAACACACCAATTGCATCGTCCATGAAATACATTGTTGAATCTTTGTAGTGTCCTACTTTGCAGCGGAAATCAAATCTACGATTTTGTGGTAGTTTTATATATTTTGTTTGCTCATAACTTTGCACGCGCAAGTGCTGCGTGTCAATAACATGTGATAACAAATGTAACTTCATTTATCGCACACAGTGAATAATCAACTGCGTTTGGTACTTTAGTTGAAGTTGTTTCTTTTGTACGTATATTGTGGAAGAGTAGTACTTCTCTGTCGAGTTGTACTAAATTTTCGCCGCATACAATTGGTGTGTTTCTAATATGGCAGCGTATTTTGTAGTATTTGAGTGAAATAACATTTAAAATGAATGAATATGAGCCGTTGGTAGTTATTACTACCGTGGAACTGTCTACAACAAAATGATTGTTCAAATAAGAACTAGTATGCAGCGTAACTTTGGATATGAGTTGCATGTGCGAGTCGAGGACATAGATAGTAGTATCTTTAAACTTGCGACCACGTGCTACGTACTGTGGTGTTGCTGCGTGTTTGTTTCCCATGGTTTTACAAAGTTGTCCTGTACGCGTTGCGCTGCAAGCCTTAGATCATGAAGGTACTTGTCATTTACATCCTTAAGTACAATACAAGTAGTACTGATGGTCATTAGTTTTCTTTTATTTGGTATCTGTATATTGGTTGAATCTATTTATATTTTTATGCTACGTCATGGAACGCGATGTTATTTGTTTCTCACATGTGGGGCAGTAATGTTTTGCTGTGGAAAATTCTGGATTCCAGAACAAACTTAGGGCACAACACCACAAGCCTGTGGTACAGAGCATAATGGATGCGCAAACAATTTCAGGTCTGCGTTGCATTTTCACCTTGGTCGCCACACTTTTTTCGCATTTTGCGCAATATGTTTCAAGTGACTCTTTACCGAGCTTATTTAGGAGTAAAGTTGGCGAACTAGGTGAGACGGGCGTGGGAGGACTAGTAGTTGGTGTGGAAACCGTCATACGCTCTGCTGCTGTGTTGTCTGGTACGCTAGAAGGATTGTTTGACATTTATCGGCCTTTTATCGTTTCATTTGGACAAATCAAGCATAACGAGTCAAGTTGTAGTGTGAAGCGGTACTGCACAGTTAGCTAAATTGTTTGAGTTTATCTGATTGCAAATGAGGTGTCAGCAAATATGGCAACCAACAGACAATTAGCCACAACCTTAGTTCGAATCATTTTACAAACTCACAAAACGATGAATGCACTATGAACACAAACATCTCATCTTTATCTTTTTATCAAGAACAAATCTATTCGTTGATCGATACAGAACAACCTCAAGAGATCACAGCTCGAATTGAAACTCACGTATTAGATTTCTTGAGTAAAATCGCAAACCAAACACCACACGACTTCATGATTGTACAAAATATTCACCATGCGACTGACGATGCTAGATTAAAACAGATATAGATAACATGAACGATGGTTTTGGTCTCATCAACTTGGGAAAGAAAAAAAAGAAACGTCGTTTGGATAATTTAAAATCTATTCGCTCGTATAGTCATATCTGGCTCATGCTTTCAAAAATGAATCATTTAACGCGTATGCAAAAACACGTATCGCAACGAGAAATGTTTTACTGTTTGACGCCTCGAGTAAAAGATCAAATGGAGAGCAATAGAGCAATTCAAGAAGTCGTCTCGATTATTCAATGTCCAAGAGAATGTTTGGGAATCTTTGCTTCGAGTAGAGGATGGATTGCAGGAACGTTGGAGTGGAACGAAGGTTACGGATGGATTGATTGTGCCAAAACTGGAACTACGTTACAGATTCCTGGTATTCTCCCATCAACACTAAAGGTGTGATAACATTCGAACCTAACCTTTAGATTCAATCACTAGCCAAGTACATTATCGTAATCGAAAAAGATGGCGTGTTCAAACGTTTGCTAGAGGATCGACTCTTCAAGACTATTCCATGCATACTCGTCACTAGTTGTGGATTCCCAGATTTTTCAACAAGAAAATTGGTTTACCATTTACACAAAGCGTTACGAATTCCTGTACTAGGACTAGTCGAGTAAGTCGTATTGACGTCATCGACTAACTATTAGTTTTAATCCATTTGGTTTGAACATTCTTAGCACGTACAAACTTGGCGCGTTCTCTAGTTTGGAAAGTTATCGATATTGCGTTCCAGAGATTCAATGGTTAGGACTTCATGCTCAAGATTTGGAAAATTTAAAAGGTCAACCATTTGAACGCATCGACGACACTACTCTCGCTCGACTATCAAACTACACTTGGTTCAACAATGATGAGAAATACAAGTACCAAATTGAATGGATGAAAAAGAACAGAACAAAAGTAGAGATACAAGCACTCAACAATTTTGGATTTGATCACATGAAACTGTACATTCGAAAAAAGATTCTAAAACACGAGTATTTTTAATTTGTAAAGAAAATGTTGCGTGTTAAATGCTATCGTGGTCTGTACACACCACTCTCGTTTTCGCTGCGTATGTACACACAGCAACGAGAACCAGATAAACAAGCGTTTTTTGAACTGTGTCAAATCAAAGACCTAGCAAACAAGAGAAAATTATTTGATACACTATCGCCGAGTATTTTGAACGAGAATCATTTTCGAAACTTAATTATTGCGTACGTACAAGAAAACCAACTCGAAAATGCGAACACAATGCTACAAAAAATGCACACGCTCAACATACAACCAACTGTGAACATATTTAGACCGTTCGTTGATCACTGTTTAAAAACAAATGTATCTGTAGGACCTATTATCCAGCAAATGAAACAAAGTGGCGTTCCTTTCAACGAAGAGAATTTAATGTCGCTCGTACAACCATATTTGAAACGAGAACAATACTCACACGCATTCCAGCTCTTTTCACTCTACTTTAATGACAAAAACAATCCAACAAAAGAACTGATCACATACACACTGCAATGCTGCTCACACTTGGGCCACGTCTCATTTGCAAAACAAATATTCGAAATGCTCCCCGCGTTGGAAATCGATCTCGATGCCACGTTGATAGAAACCTATGTAGATATACTAAGAAAAGATCCAGTCGCGTTGGATGACTATTTTTCATCACTAGAAGAAGAACACAAATCGACAGAATTGTTCAACAAAGTGTTAATGTATTTTGCGTATCGGAATAGACTCGATTTGGCGGAAAAGTGGTTAAAGAAACAGAATGAAAATGTGAATGAGAAAACTGTTGAAACGATGACGACTGCATACGTGAATGCTCACAAGTATCAAGAGGCAAAAGTACTTTTCCAAGTCGCACAAGAAAGAGGTGTCAAGTTGTTAGCACAAACACAAGCAAGCGCAACGATCGCGTTTCTAAAAAGTGGAGACTTAGATACTGCAATGCAAATTTACTTGGATACAAAAATTAAGAAAAAAGAAACATTACAAATTTTATTGCAGGTCCTAGTGAGAAAACAGTTATTTGATCGTGCGCAGGAACTCGTTCAGGAAAAGAATTTAAAATTGATGAAAATATCCAGAAAAACTGCACTTGATATGTTAATAAAAGAGTGCGCGAATGGATCAAAGATGGAACAAGCAGTTGAATTTATGAGAAGTATGAAAAAGAGTGGATTACGAGAGGATGCGCATACGTACTACAGTATCATTTCTGGATTCATGAAAGCTGAGCAATTTGGTAAAGCAAAAGAAATGCTGGCAGAAATGAAAACAAATGGAGTACCAAGTGATGAGAAAATTAGTCAGTTGGAAGCTCGATTAAAATGAGTTTCAAATTGTAAGCTTTTGCGTTATTTTGACATGGGAAACAGAGCCGTACTAGAAGAACATCGGTCGTACAACCTTCTAGCAGATCCAAAGTTCTCAAACGAAAATGTAGAACAAGTCAAACTATCGCACCGTGAGATCGAACTCGCACTACTTTATGAACACAGTTTGCGCTCACAAAGACAAAGAATCCCTATTAGAGAAACTATTACGATTCGCACGAGCAATAACAATCCTATCACAAAATTATTTTGGAGAAAATTGCATAGTGAAGAACTAGTTTTACTACACAACAATCACTTACACATTATTCGACCACATGTTATATCGCAATGCATAGAAGAACCCTCTGAAGATGATCCAATTCACTCTCGCTACGTTTTAAACACACTCTACGTATTCCGAAACAGGAACGCATTCACTGGAAATCCATTCGTTTCGGCAATAGATGTACCCGGCAGTACAACATACAAAGTATACAAGTACTATCCACGAACACTCTATGACTACCTTAAACTTTGTTTACCGACACTTCCGCAGCACATAGATGTGATGCGACAAATCTGCCAAGCACTCATCACACTGCGGGAACACAATAAAAGTTGTCTATCATTACGCGACACGATTCTAGTAAAAGATCATCTTCCATTGACAATAATCATTGACAAAGATGGATCAACATGTAGAAACTTGCCAGAAGATCTTGACAACGATATTCCAAGTACGAAAGAATCAGGTGATGTATGGACACTCGGGGTATATTTTTGTAACATGTTGACACGAGAAGTTTTAAATTTGTTGATGTATACAAGGGATGGATTTGAAGATATGGTACAACGTGGAGAATCTAGCATACGTGTATGTGTTTAATACTTGTTGATGGTTGTAGGAACGTACGAAAAAGGTTAGAGATGAGGAATGGCCGAAACGAATACAAAATCTTGTTATACAAATGATACAGTTGGATCCTTTTCAGAGACCTACGCTACTACAAGTGTTGAACATTTTATGGTAAGATCCAGTGATTTATAGCTGACAATGTAGCTTAACGAGAGACATATCGCCACTGAACGAATCAGTACGTGTTTCATATTATACTGATGTGATGTTTCTGCATGAATAAATCTCGCCACTTTTGTAAATTGTTTGTTTGTGATTTTGACATGGGAAACGGAGCTACACGTGAAGAACTCTGTTGTGACCCAAAATTTGCTTGCGAATATGCAGAAGAGGTGTTTGTTTCAGATATAGAGTACGACCTTGTTATGGAATACGAGCAAACGAACAACAATGCCGTCCGTGATAAGGTTACGTTTAGAACTAGCGACGGCACGTTTACCAAAATTATTTGGAAGCTCGTACACCATGAACAATTTGTTTTACTACACGATGATCATTTGTACCTCGTTCGACCGAATTTTATTTCTAGTTGTGTCGAAGAAAAACTTGAGGAGATAGTACACTCACGGTACGTACTAAATACCGTATATACACTCACAAACAAATACGTATACACTGGTTCACTCACAATTTCGTCACTGAACATACCCGCCAGTACAACATACAAAGTATACAGGTACTACCCCAAGACGCTAATACACCATCTACAACAAAATCAGCCAACTTTGTCCGAATTAATTAACGTTATGCGTCAATTATGCCAAGCATTAATCGCTCTGCGACAATACCACAAACCTTGTTTAGATTTACGTACCACTGTTTTTGTGAAAAAAACCGATCCGCTAACAATAACAATCGATAAAGATATCAGATACTCGACATTTACAAATCTTCCAGAAAACATTAATTCTGGTGCATGTTGTGAAGAGGAATCGGCAATGGTGTGGGCACTTGGAGATTTTCTCCAAACACTTATTACTGGAGATTTTATATATTGGCAGTACAGCGTTGATGGTTTCAAGCATGCACTTGAACTTGCCCAGACAAAAATGCGTGTAAGGTCTTTTTCATCGTTTCTAATTGTAGAATCGCACAAAAACTCTGAATGGTGAAGATTGGCCCAAGAGAATACAAGATATAATTATACAAATGTTGCAACTTGATCCTTTGCAAAGACCAACGTTAGTTAAAGTGCTAAACACTTTATGGTAAGTCATGACAGTTGACAACAATTTACAAAATAGTATTACAAGAGATACTCCACCACTGAATGAATCACTACGTGTGCTTGACTTTACTGATGTATTGATACTTACATAAAAGCAACAACTGTCTTTGTTTCGGCACTCTTTACAGCAGCCTCAATAACACGCATCACTAACACTGCTTCTTCTGCTTCTACCGGTAATTTTGTTCCATTTCTAATAGCAGATGCTACTTGTCTGTAATACAATGTCATATCTCCACGTTCAAATTCAATATCTTGTAAATCCTTTTCAGGTTCGGCAAATTTGCCCATTTCTTTTCTTTTTCCAAATTGCGCATCTAATGGTGACATACCAGAAATTAATTGTGCTTCTTGTGGATCAATGCCATTTGCAAAGAAAGAAGCGCCTGTTCCATGTGCCGAAATCATTGGTGGTGAAAATGGTGTTAACATGCTGCTATGGAGTATCGCTCTCTTGTTTCCAAAATGTAGTATGACGTGGAAGTAGTCATCTACGAGTGAGTTTTTTCGTTGTTTGATGATATCGGCACTAACATGATCGGGTTTACCGAAAAGTTGTAACGCTTGGTCGATTAAATGAGAACCCAAGTCCATTAGCATTCCGCTACCTGGTAAATTTTGTTCTCTCCATCGGTCACGCACTTCTGGTCGATATCGATCGAAATGAGCTTCGAATGAGTACAACTCGCCCATTCTTCCGTCTTTTATGAGCTTCTTCAAAGTTAAAAAGTCATCAGAGAATCTTCGATTGTGGTACACTGATAAAAGAACGTTTTTGTCTTTGGCAAGTTGAGTAAGTTCAGATGCTTCTTGAGCAGTGACCATGAAAGGCTTTTCGACTACTACGTGTTTTCCAGCGAGAATCGATTTCTTAGTTTGGTCGTAGTGCAGTGTGTTTGGTGTAGTGATGATTACCAACTCGATATTTTGTTTTAACATTTGGTCAAAATCATTTGTTATTGTTGCGTGTGGGAATTTTTGTTGTACAAGCTCTGTTTTTGATGAAAATACTGTAGTAACGGTGAATTCGTTTTCTAGTGCGTTTAAAAAGGGTGCGTGAAAAGTTTGTCCTGAGAAACCGAACCCTACAAGTGCTGTGTTGACGGCAGACATGTTTTTGTGGACAATTTACAACAATTTAAAATACTTTGCGAATGTAGTTACAATATACATTATGAATATAAGGCAATACAATCAAGAATTGTATACTCACGCCTGAGATCTTCTGGCAAGCATCATCTTCAATTTGTTTGCAAGAACACCAGCATCTCCTAGTGTTTCTCTGGAGGATACCCGCCACATTGCTCCATTCTTGTCTTTTACTGCCACAAATCCAACCCATGCATTCTCGTCGCTTGGTGCATGCGCTGGATCTTTCAAAACTAAGAACCCTTGTACGTCTGAAAACGGTATTACTATTCTTTGTTTTGTCTTTTTGAACACGGCATAATACTTGTGGATGACAATTGAATTATTTTGTGAACTAAACGTTGTTCGCGTTCTTTTTACGCACAGAAACAGAATAGCAAATACTATGCACAATGGCGGAAACCAGAAAAAAGAAAGAGCCATAATTGGCCAAAGATACAGGAATAGGACGCCATCCATCAAGTATTCGTTTCCATTCTCGTCTCTATCTACACCTCCTGTATTACTATAATACTGTGGCGATGTATTAGCTTCTAACCTGTGGTATCGTGCATTATTTTCCATGTTCTTGTCAGATCGCTGTCACGTACAAAAATGAACAAAGATAATGATACAGCACGCAAAGTTACTGAGGAGTACGATTTACTCTGCTTGATAGCATATGTCTTAGCTGAATGGCAATGTGAGCTGCTTTTGTTAGCGTTTCAATGGCCGAAACTTGAAACGCTTCTGAACCCTTTTGTTTCAAGATTACAAAACCACCCATTTCACCGTTAATATGTACATTAGGAACCCTGACTACTTCAAAATCAAATATCTCTTCGTATGGTACAGTTACTTTCTCGTGAGTAATGTGCAAAATGGCAAAATATTTATGTACAATTAGAGCACTCTGTTGCTTGCAAAACGTAAGTTTCACTCGCTTAACTATCAACCACAGTGTCAGAAAAACAACAAATGCTGGTAGACACCAAATAAAACAAAGTGCCATAACTCCCCAAAATATCATAAAAAACTTGCCATCCAATATGTATTCGTCCCCATTCTTATCGTAGTGTACTTGCGGTGCATTGCTATTATAATATTGTGGTTGTACATCGCTAAAAACAAGAGGTGCGTTCAAGTTGTTTGACATTTGTGACAGGCAAAAACGCAAGAGGCCAAAAACCAACAGAAGTTATCATGTACAACCAGCACGTTTATTTCACGTTCTTCTCACCGATGCGAAGCGATTTCAACTGTATACAAACTCTGCCTTGAAAATTTAGAGTTCTGAAACATTCTTTAGCATTGTTTGTACCAAAAGTTGTTGTTGTTGGATGTGATCGATTTCTTCACGTAATTTTGAGGTACGTTCATCAGCTGCTTGTTTCCAAGTCATATCAGTCTTGAGTTGATTTTCAAGAGTTAATGAGTGTTGGCGAACTCTGCCGTGCTCTTCTTCCAAACGCTTTATGCGTTCGTCACGTGAGGAGCAACGTTCACGTTCGTTTTGCAACTCTTTTAGGGCAGATTTATGTTGAGTACGCAAGTATTCCAAATCTTGGGTCAATCTTGCGCGTTCAGCTTCTAATTGCAAATCTTGAGTGGTTAATACACGTGGTTTCTTTTCAATAACAAGATCTTTTGGTTTGGCTGGCTCTTCCTTCTTCTCTACTGGCTTCTTTTCCTTCTTTTTCTTGTCCTTTTTTTCTGGTTGAGCTGGTGCTACACCATTGGCAACGACATTCTTGGCAACAACATTCTTTGGTGAATCAACCTTGTCCTTCTTGGCTACGGCTGTTTTTGGACGTGGTGCGTCGGATGGTGATTCGGCTGTTTTATTGGACCATTCGTATCTGTACTTCCACAATACTGGGCAGACATTTTCTGGTAGTTTGCTCTTGCGCAATTGTTCTTTGAGTTCGTCCATTATTTCATCGCGAACTGATCTTTGGCTCAATTGTGCAATGGCATCTTCTGCATTCTTGCGATCTTTGTATGCAACGTGAACAAAAGAATCGGTGGGATGTGGTTCGAAACGTTCTACATCACCAAAACGTTGGAAAACATCTTTCAAGAGTTTCAAACGTTCTTGATTGAGTTGTTGTGATCGTTTTGGATCTTGGTCGAGTTCATCAACGTACACTTTTCCAATGTACAATGTACGAGCTGCTGCGGCACCGCTTACACCACGGTTAACCTTTTGTTTTGGACGTGGAGCACCTTCGCTGGTTTTTGGTCTATCTTTCTTTTCCTTTTTTACGACTGGTGCTGGTTGTTCGCCCTCTACTTTTGGTTTCTTGTAGAGACTTGGCGCTTCTGTTTTGAAATCGTTCTTTGCTGACATCTATGAGTACTGGTGTGTGAATTAAGTGCTGTTTGTTGCAGTTGAGTTCAGGCAACTTTGCTTTCCCTCTTTGTCAAGAGTCAACTATTTCTTACAAGCTAGCATGAATACTAAGCCGAGGTCAGCCTCGATGCAACTGGAACATAATGGATTGGAGAATACTCGAAAATCGAGCTCTGCTGGAAAAACGCGATTTCCAGACATTCATCAGAGACCAAATGCAGAGCTATCGAAGTCAATGCAACCTAGAATT
>JAESGV010001189.1_pt1 | contig 11032 bp, 15 predicted proteins | sample 9269781 | NCBI WGS metagenome assembly JAESGV01 (sample SAMN15741586, study PRJNA653496) | algae metagenome | isolation source: Tildeniella torsiva UHER 1998/13D and co-occurring heterotrophs from... | place: Slovakia: Slovak Paradise National Park, Hrabusice, Kosice Region | collected 2000-01-01
GATCGCAAGAATCAGTTCTTTAACACGTTCGAAGCGGCACCAGTCAAGTTGAGGAAAAAGGATAAAGATGCTATCCACAATGAAGCACCTGATTACTTCTTATAAATAAATTACAGTTTTAATACTTGGTGCTCGTGATTATAGTTATTTAGGAATAGTAAATGTTTAAAATGCTTTGAACGCGTCCGTCGCAATAGGGACACATTTTTTGGTTTTCTACACAAGCTTTGCAGCTTACATGACCGCATGGAACTATCGCAACTGCTTTGTGTTCGGTCATGCATAAATCGCACAGTGTTAACGAGTCCAATCGATTGGTCAACGACTCCACTTTTTTGTTTAATTGTTTTATGGTTTCGAACAAGCCCTCGTCGTTGTTCTCTGTCATTATGTTCGTAGGTTGTAAAAGTTTGTTTGAATTACAAGGCCATGACAGTTGTACGACTACTGCTGGTACTATTATCATTACACATCGTTTTTGCTGCTTCTCCATTCAAAAATGTTATCATTTTAATGATGGAGAACCACAGTTTTGACAACATTTTCGGTTTTACTCCTGGTATTGGAAATTTAACAGGCAAAGAGTATAATCGTGAGAAGCCATCATCATGGTTATCAAAGAAATATTTTGCTGGCAGGGGATCGAAATACTGCACAATACCAGATCCAGGCCATAGTTTTACTGCGACAGGAAGACAACTATATCTTCCTGACAAAGCGCCTGCAGTTGGAGTCGGCAAACCTACTAATGGAGGATTTGTAGCCGATTTTACTGGTGCAGGAAAGAAGGGCCATGACTTGCAAGAAGTGATGAACGTCTATTTACCAGAACAGCTACCAATTATCACGACATTGGCACGAGAATTTGTCGTATGTAGGAATTGGTACGCGTCACTTCCAGGACCTACCGGACCCAATCGTATGTTTGCTCACACTGCAACAACGTACGCTTTACATTCTAATACTTACACATTTCAGTAATGGATACAATGGAGGAAACTATTATAACTATCCATTGAACGCGACCGCTATTCAAGAACATTTAATGGCAGAAAACTATACATGGATGATTCACTTTCACGATTTTACTACTGCGCATGGAATCCATCCTCTCAATACTCACCAAGATAATTACCTAATGGATATGGGTTTCAAGCATTTTTTAACCAATTTGAAAAAGGGAACCATACCAAACTATACATGGTTAGTGCCTCTTCTAGGTGAAAAAGATGGAATGCGACCAACAAGTCAACATCCAAGTTATGACATCCGACCAGGAGAGTCACAAATTAAAGAAATATACGAAACGCTACGCGCATCAGATCGTTGGAACGATACCTTGTTTGTCATCACCTACGATGAACATGGTGGATTCTGGGGTACGTCGTTATATTTAAAATTTAATTCTGGTAGATAGTGTTGCTCCTCCAGCGACTGTAAATCCAAGTCCAGAGTATGCAGCAAATCCAGATCCATTTGACTTTGGAAGATTAGGAGTGCGTGTACCAGGTGTACTTGTATCACCGTGGTTACCAAAAGGTCAATTAGATGATGTTTTATACGATCATACATCGATTCCTGCTTCGTTGAGAAAAATATTCAATCTGAAGAGCAAACCATTGGCTAATCGTGAAGCTATTGCGCATACATTCCCATCTAAAGTGTTATCAAAGCCAAGAGATGATACGCCATCTGTACTACCAAAAGTACCTGTTGACCCTGATTTTTGTTTGCCTAAAGCAGGTGAGGAAAAAGTGAATGATTTGTTTACGTCTATGAACATCATGTATTACGATTTACTTGGAAAGAGAGGACTTTTGGAGGGTAGAAACGTTATGCACCCTAGTAAATTGAGGACGGACCCAGAAGCAGGTGATTGGGCAAGAGAGGCTATTTGTCTATTGTTCCCACGTTCATGTAAATTGTATCGCAAATAAACACGCTAAGTTGTATAGCAAGTTAAGTTTATAAAACAGTGTTGGTGCTTTTGTTTCCGCTTAATCTCTGATGAGGCAATACCATAAGGCATGGACCCAGCCCCAACCTAGGAAGAATAGAACCAAGTTAATCCAGAAGTGCCTACACGTTAGTTACTGTTAAAACCTTCTTACATGTTGATATCACCACCAATGGTTCCAGATTTGCAATATACAGCTAGAGGTGACAAGAAGATACAACATAGGATAAGTAGAACCTTCTTCTCGCGAATAGCAATGATGTATGGGGATGGAGTGTCTACCATTGTGTTGGTCTAGTTCTTGTTTTTTCGTGGATTTTTCACATGACATTTGACTTGTGTTACCCGTTAAGAATGGCCTAAATACAAACGTTTGTAGGGCTCAAACATGTAGCTAAGTTCACATTGATAGCTCGTTTGCATGCCTTCGTTTTCTTGTGCCAAGTGACCTTGCTGTACCTCTTGCTAGCAAGCTACATGGCACAGTTACAATTTTTAGGTTGCTTGATGATCACATGAGCGAGCCAGCTGTGCCACCAGATACTTCAAATAATGTGGTAGCCGCAGAATCACACGAGAACAAGACAACATTAGAGGATAATGCAATTGAATTATCAGCCAAACAGAAAAAAGACCTTGAAAAGAAGCAAAAAGAAGACGAAAAGAAAAAACAGAAAGAGGAAAAGAAGAAGCAAAAAGAAGAGGAAAAGCTACGAAAAAAACAAGAAAAACAACAGAGAAAAGCAGAAAAGAAAGCTAAAAAAGAAGGGAAAACAGAGGTTGTTCCACCACCTGTACAAACAGAAGAGATTAAAATCGATGAAGAACCAGATGAAGAAAAAGACCAAGAAGAACCTGTACGTTTTATTTTTGATATTGACAACTCAGGCACAAATACAAGAAGCAGATGCAGAGCATGAAGACATCGAACAGGACAAAAAACCGATCGAAAAGATGGGACTAGCAGCTAAGATGGAGCTAATACGAAGAGTTTCATTAGTGTACGTTCGTACGTGTCGAAGACCTGTATTAGAAGCAAGTATTCTTTACACACGCGAGTTAATAGTAAAAGAATACCAAGCAAAAGTACGGTAAATAACAAACACTAACCGCGAAGACAAATGAAATACAGGCTAGAAAGAACCAATATTTCAGAACAGAAGGCGATGAAGGCTGTTCATTGAATTATTTCGAACCAAGATCCCACGAAAGAGCCGAGTTTTATGACATAGACATCGAGTTTGAGTTTTTAGAATCATTAATGAACGAATTACAAGACGCTATTCGAGCATCTATGCCTATTGCAGATGTAAAAAAGAATATGGCTGCCCTAACAGAAGGTTCTGACGTATGACCATGCTATTCACATCTAACACATTTAGGACAAAAAAGAAAACGACATCATGTTTGCAGATAAGACGTTAGACGATTTTTTGTACGATCCACCATATTTCGTTCCTACCATTCATTTACAAATGCAAAACACCCATGATTTTCTACGTGTTGAAGCAGAGGAGAAAATTCAACAGCTACCTGCTATCTCTGAAAAGAACGAAGATCTAGACGATTATAACAGTGGAAAGTACGTACCATTAATTGAACTAACACAATGCAGAGGATACGATCGAAAAAATTCGTACACAGTTGATCGCGTTTCACCACCTGGTCGAGTCTTATTTTCAATGTTTGGACAAAATGTAAAAAACATGAGCAAGAAAGAGAAACGTCTATACGTCCTCATGCGACATAAACTAGTTGCGTTACAAATCGAAGCATCACAAACCAAAGAAGGTTCCGTAACAGATAACACGCAACAAGGAGTTGGAAGTGGTGTTAAATACATCACCAACGAAAATGAAATAATTAGAATTCGTGATATACGAGAAGTCACGTTCGTTTGGTTACGCAAGAAACCAGAAGATGTTCCGTATTTGAGAATCCGATCAACTGGATTTAAAAAATTAGAAATGTGTATCGTCTTTGAAGATCCAACGCATAGAGAGATCTTTTTAACACACTTACGAGATTCTTACGAAGCGTTTGTTGGTCCGTTAATCATCACTCATGAACCAGTAAGTTCGCTTGAACAACAATAACAACGTAGCGATACTTGAGACTTGTACAAAACGATTTTGTTCCATTAATAACAGGAGAAGAGTTACCACTCACTCGACCACCAAAAGAACATTTTAGAAACGCACCAACAGTGCTTACGAAACCACCAAAACCATTACGACTCAACCAAAGCATCTACGAAAGTGTACTAATGTTCATTGAACGTGACATCAAAGAGATTTACTTTGCGTCAACAATCACATTCGCAGAGTATAAAGATCACATCGTAGGTGGTGAAAAAGGTGTCATCGTCGTAACTGATAAGGGAATCTTTTTCATTGATCAAAAATATAGTTACCATCGCGTGGAGACAAAACGAGTGTTGGAAATTATTATTGATCGCGCGGATAATCCAGCCATGTTATTATTTATTTCTAGTAAATATCCCACCGAGATGCATGTGAAATTTAAAATTACAAAAAAAGAAGAACGAGAACGATTCCGTGAAGTGATGCTTACTCGATTTGAAATACTTGTAAGACAAAGAGATTGTAATCTAACGATTCTAGACTTCATTTGAAGATAAAGGATTCATTGACAGTATGGTCAAAAAGTATGCTGAAACGATTCGCAAATCTACAAACAAGTCAAACTATACTAAAAAGCTAGGCGAAGCGCTACGTACAGTCATGTCGCAACACAAACAATGCGAAACTTTAATTAGTAATTTATTGAACGTGTACTATAATTATCGTGTAATTTGGCACTACTTGAACAAGAGAAATTTTGAAACAAAACCAGGAGCAACAGTGATTGGAATGAAACATGAAGAAAACGAGAATAGTCCAGATAACGTTCTCACGAAAATCTTTTTAATGACACTAGATGGTTACACCGAGTACGTACTACATAATTTGTACTTGTCATCTCCGATACCGAGTCTAGTTGACATTGAAGCAGAATATAGTCGAATCATGATTGGATTTGATGGATATGCGAAAATGTGGAAAGAGTGGAAACATTTGGATCCAGTAAAGTATTACAAACTAGATGTTTCGATTTATGATCAACAATCGGTGACCCCTGATTTTCAAGGACCTACAAGTGATTTTTCATTGATTAAATATATTTGGCAATTGTGGTTTATACAAGATATGGCAGAAATGAGAGCAAGAAAAATTGCAAGATTGCGCGATTGGTTAGTGAAAAAGTATGTCAAAGAATTGTATCTAACAAATAGTTCGGAAACATTATTACTAGATAGTTTGAAACTTCCTGACGAATTTCAAGATTTGTTTAATTTTGAACAAACAGCAAAGTTGGGAAAACTAGTATACAATTCCGTACTTCAATTGGTAAAATTCAGTCCATCATCTAACTATAACAGAAACATTTGAAAAAATATCGATCTGACGATTTAACTGATCCCATCGCGCGTCGTCGACTCGACGTTATGAAAAAGTATTGTTTAAACGATCACTTGCTTCCAGAAGAAAAAAGACAAACTATCCAAGAAAATGTTCCTCGAAAGCAACCACTCCTCGTACAAAATTCTTTCCTAGTCGCTGCGTTATCTCCAGAAAGTCAACAAGAGAAAATCTTTAGTCCATCTTCCATTCAACAAGATGATACAGAAGCAGATGCAGAAACTGTAGAGTTGATCATTGAAGAAAAAACGGCATCTCCGATAGAAGTTTTATCGAGTGATGTGATCGAGTCAACGGGAACGGAAATGGAAATAGATGAGGAACATTTGGAGATACAAAATAAATTAAATGAAACAGTGGATAAAATATTGGAAATGAAAGAGCAAATCGTGTTGGAAAGAAAAGAGGTGAGATTGTGTAGTAGACTAACTATTTAGATGCCATTTGAAAGTCATTACCAAGAGTTGGCGACATTGCAACAATTTCATGCGTTACGTGTACTGTTAACTGATATTGAGAATGAATGTAGTAGAAAAGCACTTATTGCCAAAGATTCGTTCAAATGGCTCGTTACTAGTTCCAATGTTCACACTCCTGCTCTACTCGACACCATTGTCAAAATTCTCGAGCAAGATAATGACCAATCGATCACCGATTTATACAAAGATTTGTACAATCCATACGCAACAAACTGTTTGAAACAGTTCAAACAAACAGATCAATACTTGAAAATTGTAAATCGAAACGAGTCAACTGAATCACTGGAGCCATCAGCACCTGTTGATCCTCGAGATGTCGATGTAGCGTTTATCAAGTATTTATTGGATAAAGGATATTTTGTCGAGATGATTCGATTGTTACTGAACAATCAAGCGTATTTGGAAACGAAAAAGAGTCGTTTTGTATTGTGTGAATATTTTGGAAATGATCAAAACAAACAATATTTAGATGATGTGTTACATGAACTCTCACGATATCATTTTGAACTCGTTGGTGTGCAGAAAAGTATGTTTTTACATGGCAACTAACAAAGTAGTTAATTGGACAGGAAACGCATTATATGAACTTGTTCATGCTCCCAACTTGGACCAAGCAGAAATGATCGATGCATTGAAACAAGTTGTCAGCATGATTGTTCGCCATTTCAAACAAGGAGCAGATGAACTAGTACAAAAAGAAAATAACTTCGCAAACGTTTTGGAAGTGTTACGAGAACGAGGACAAGAAGAAAATGCAGGTCCAATCGTTCGTTCGTTTTTGATGCCAATATTATCTCGTATCATGGAGCATGGATTTGTAGGACCACAACAAACATCATTTTGGAACAAATTATTCAAAACAAACACCAAAAAACCAACGATTTGGGATTTGATTGAACAAACTGCAGAGCATAAAAAGTATTCTGTGAAAGATTTGGGAGGACTTGGTTTGTACGAAGCGGTAACTACAATTTCAACATTGGCAGAATATAGCGTTCGAGTACCTGATCGAGTTAAATTTTATTCATTGATTTCGTACTCGTTAAACTATGGCAAGTTGAAAGGCTTCGTTTCTAGCGTCTTTATGGATGATGGTAAGTGAAGTGACTGTGTTTCTAACTAGTTGTAGATGCTGCGCGATACTATGAAGAAGGAGCGTTGATCAGAGATCGATTCGAGAGGAAACGAGTGTTACAGTTATTAGACAAGTTATCCATCTTGCCATTTAGTTTGAATATTGACACCGATATGGTTCTCGCACCGAAAAAGAATAAATAGTTCGCATACAAATTGATTTTTACGCGTGTTAATGTTTAGAACATTTCACCTTCGTTTGGTTGTGGGAGTTTCTTATTCAATGGCGAACCCATTTCATTCCGTAATTCTTTCAAAATAGTAAGCATATCGTAAGAGCTGTTCCAAGCAGAACCCAACTTTGGGAATTGTTGAACTAGGATCTAGAGTATTAGAAATAGTTTGTTAACGAGGCATACTTCTCCCCTTGGTCCGACACATTTGAGATTAATCTTGGTTGTGAATCTTACAGTTGGTGGTTTGTCTGGATACTTCAAATGTTAGTAACAAATAAAATAAAACGCACTTGATCACCACAACGTATTTCCAAATTGTAGAATCTACCGTCAAAGTTGGTCTGAATATTTTTAGCAGCAATTTAGGCACTACTTACGCCTTGTGGTCCGATAATGGAGCCTGACCAGTCGTACATCATGATATCGTCGCTCTTTGCCAAACCGAGTGAGCAAGATCCATCACCAGTGCCTTTTTCACCCTTTTCTAACTCGTCCAATAAGCGGAAGTTTCTTGGTACTTTAGTCGCCATGTTTTTTGTTTGCGTCTGTCAACCAAGTCGTAGTTGAGCGTTCCCAAAATACACACAACAAAAATGCAAACTAGTATGATGAAACGATAGACGTGATGAAACGAGGAACTGATGATAAATTTATTTCCCATCCATGAACTATAACTGACAATCATTGATGACCTTTCAAGAACGGCGCTGATACTTAACTTTTATCAATTCGCACTTAAAATCAGTTTGCTCAAATGCTGTTTATTGTACCGTCGGCTCAGTTAACAGGTTTTTGCTTGGTTTTCTTGCTAAAATAGCATCTCTCGCTCCTCTTACTGGTGTTCTTGTTTTCGCTTTTGCTCTCCTTTGTGTAGAATCACCACTTTCGGCACTAAATTCTGATACAGAATCTTCGGTTTCTCCTACGCTAAATCGTTTCGAATTCTTGTCTGCATTCTTCATCAATTCGGTCAAATCTTGACCCAATTGCATACTTCTCCTAGATAGTCTATTACTTTCACTCTTTAGCATCTCCAATTCGTCATCATTTGACAGTGTTAACAATTCATTAAGTACTTGACCAATTGTCGACTCTGCTGAAGTTCCAATCTCATCTTTTCTTTCTCGAATCAAACTAATCATGACATCAAGTTTGTTCGATCGATTTCTCAGTAAATCAATAGTCTCTCGTTGCTGTTGATGTACAAGTTGAAATTCTAATTTTGTTTTTTCCGATGCTTGGTGGTATTCATTGTACTTGTCTTGTATTTGTCGTAGTGATACGAATTCATCTCGAGCTGTTCGAAGTGTTGACTTTAATGACGATAAATCACTTGCAAATACTTCAGATTGAGCAAGTAACAGTTTCTTCTCTCGTAGGATATTCTCACGTGCTCTAGATTGTTCCAAAAGTTTACTATTCTCACTTTGTAATCGCTGTACTGTTTGTTCCAACTCTAATTGGAGCTCTTTACTCTTTTCCAACTGTTTCTCAACTAGTTCACGCTTTTCCAATAACTGTTCCTTTTCTTGCTCGACTTGTTTCATTTTTTGCGTTACTGCCCGATTCTCATCTTCTAACTGTTTCATCTCTTCTACAAGTTTTCCGTTCTCTTCATCATCATACAACTCTGATACAGTTCCACTCACAATTCGTTTCACATCTCCACGAATTCGCTTTATTTTGTCGATCAATTCTTCATCGTCGTACTCGTCATCTTCGTATCCTCTGATATCACTCTCTAGTTGATCGATTTCAAATTGTAATCGAGTTTTTGATTCTCGTTCGCGTCGTAGATCATTGGAAACAGTTTCCAAATCGTGTAACATGTTCTCCATACTGGATTCGAGTTTTTGGTTCTGTTTCTTCACTTGATCGAACTCAATTGACATTTTTTCGACCAAAATGTCATTTTCTGCGTTTAATTGTCCAATATTCAACTTTTGCGCAAGTGCTGTTTGCGCGATGGCCAATTCACTTTCTAATTCGACGCATCGAGTGGTTGATTGTTTTAATCGCTCTTCGATAATGTTGACATGCGTTTCTAGTTCGAGTATGCGTTTTCCATTTGTACCTTCTTTCAATACGCGTATTTGTTCTTCTTTCTCTGCTAGCAACTCTTCTTGTGTTAACAATTGCTCAACATTCTCTTTTAGTTCGATATCCATTCCTGCTAACGTTTCTTGCAAGTTTTTAAAATCCAAATCGCGATCGTTCATCAATACTCGATACTGGTCGTTTTCATGTTTGATTTTCTCGCATTCTTGTTTGATCGACTCTTCTTTCTGTTTTGCTTGTTCAAACTCAATTCGAAGAATATTATTGTTCATCGATAACTGTTGATTTTGAGCTTTTAACTCTGCCAAACTTGTTTCTGCATTTTTGTGTAATTGTTCTAGTGTCTCGCACGTTGTTTTCAATTTTACAATTTCGTTGGCCCATAGTTGTTCTTTTGTTTGGAAATCTTGTCGTTCTACTTCGATTTGTTTCGAGGTTCCAGTTTGTATTGCATTTTCCAATACTTGGGATTTTGTTTTCCACTTAAGAATCTCCTGCTCTTGCTCGCGTAACATTTCGAATGCATTTTGTCGTTCCAACGAATCATTAGATTCTACCATTCGTTCCAAATCCAATTTTTGACGAACGAGTTCATCTACTTGTTCATTTGTTACCTGCACGATTTTTGATTGTTCTTGTACTTTTGCTTTCAGTAGTTCTATTTCTTGTTGTGCTTGTTGTGCAATTTTTTCAAAGTGTAGCGTTCGAATTAATTTCTCCTGTGATTGAGATATCGCAATGGTTTGATCTTGAATAGTTTTCTCATATTGTTCGACGTTTTTTCGAATAGTTTCATTCTCGAGTATTTTTTGTTCCAACGCATCTTTTGTTTCTTGTAACTGATTTTTTAGTTCATCGATGATTGGATTTTCTTCTTGTTTTTGCGCCAACGTTACGCAATTGGCTAATAAATTAAAGTGAGTTCTCTGCATTGTTAGCGAAGTGTGGTTACGTACGTTTGATATACTAACAACGGAACGAAGTACAGAGCACTCGTTTCTTAATTCTCTTATCTTTTGTTCTACAATAGCATAAAGAGATGGATCGATTGCACGCTTCTCATGCTGTATGCGACTTAATTTTTCGCTTAGTTTTGCATTTTCCTGTCGTTTTAGCATGGTAGAAAGTATTTACACTCTGAGCTAGTAATAACTCTGCTGTTATTTCGGCGTTAACGCACTGTAGCTCTCGTATCCTGAACTCAACTTTTGTCGGTGATGATATGGGACTATAATACTCTGTACTATCATACGAGTCATCCATGTAGCTATCTGCCCTTTACAATTTGTATCTCAAGTAAACAGGTTTAACATTTTGGCCCTGGCTTCATCAACAGGTTTGCGTCAAACCGAAATGTGACATGGACAGTACATTGTAAATCAAGCAGTACTAATTATGTATGGTCTACTTGATCTACAATGGATCACTGCTTCGAAACAATGCAAACAAGATTGATGATGATTAGCGTCCAAAACGCACTTCTCATTGTTGTCTGATAGCTATGATCAAATAGAATCAGGATCTTCCAAAAGCTTCAATAGCTAATTGCTTAATACCCCAAGATTTAGTAATTTCGCTCCTACATTATTACCATAACTAAAGCGAATTTTATTTAAGGCTTATGGCTTCTTAGGTGGGACATTAATGCTCCGTACAGATCGAAGTGAGATTTCACATTCTTGTCTGTGTAAAGACTCTAGACTCAACGCTCATCGTAGTTTTCTTGTTGTGTTTCGTGAGTGCCAT
>JAESGV010001190.1_pt1 | contig 11031 bp, 9 predicted proteins | sample 9269781 | NCBI WGS metagenome assembly JAESGV01 (sample SAMN15741586, study PRJNA653496) | algae metagenome | isolation source: Tildeniella torsiva UHER 1998/13D and co-occurring heterotrophs from... | place: Slovakia: Slovak Paradise National Park, Hrabusice, Kosice Region | collected 2000-01-01
AAATACGACGGTGGCTGAACTAAGATTGGATTGCTTCAAGGAACGTGTGTTGACACCGAATGCAGAAGTTGCGCAGAAAGAGTTGCGAGAGATCATGCATGATGTAGGAGAGGGATCAGAGAAAAGTCCATCAAAAGTGAAACGAGGAATGTTTCATTGGCTAGGATTGTGGTTTTAAAGAATAAAGTTTCAAACTTAATTTTTGATGTTCATTAATCGGTTTCATAAATATTATTTTACAAACGTCGCAAAAACAAAATACATGAACTTGCGGGTCCGAAAATCCGACATAAACAAGTTTTTAAGGGGCGTCGAATCGCAAGAATTTACACTAACAAAAACGATGTCAAAAGCAAGTGAATCATGATCGCGTTTTCTGGACAATGTTCGTCGAAATGTGATCGTGTGATGTTGCTTCCAATGTTCCAAACGTCAAACTCGTTTCGTGAAGGGCAATGAGTGGCGTATTTTCCATTTCGAAGGGATAGCGCGGAGCAATAGTTTGAATGTGGAATACTCATAACTGGTGTGCTGTTGAGTATGTTAATTATGTTTATCGATGTCTTGTTGAAAACAATTATTGTTTCATTATTTACAGGTTCAACGGTTATTATATCTTCCACTTGTGCATCAGCGTGAAAAAGAGTATTTTTGTTGAATGTGTAAATCAAATGTTTGCCAGATTCTGTTGTTCCTACGAATACTATGCGATATGGCGTCATAGGTACGATATACTTAACGCTTTTCATCGGGAGTTTGTACTCGATAGACGTTCTGTCCATGTTCGCATCTAAAGTGACAAATTTATTTTTACTATGTGACGTTAATGCTACAGCAACTGTATCACCTGCATCTGTACTTGTTTGCTTATTACCCATTAGCTTACAATGTTTGAATTGTAACCCAAGCTTGTCAGGCATCAAGAAAACATGCCTTAAACTGTACTTGTTGGACGGTATTAGTAATCGATTGGTGTTCAAAACTTTAACGTAACAGCAAACGAAGCACAACCATGTTGTTTTACTGGTTTGACAGCTCCATTCGCAACATCGATTTCGGTACGCATAAAGGACACATTACGCCCAACTGGTACCTTGTAATTCCACTAGAGCAATACAAAAATAATGAAATTGTGCAAAAATCGTTTCAAATATCTCCTACATTCCAAGAAAAAGCAAACGACAAAAACGCACCAATATTTAACATGTCAGCAAAAGAGTTGCATCAAATAGGAAACAAATTATTATTGTCATTGAGCAAGACTGTCCTATTGGACAGTGATGACGAGAATTTGAAATACTCGTACTGTCAAAGAACAAGAATGGATTTCCCAGATTACATTACTGTCCAGTACGTTGATCTCACAGATGGTAGATCAACTTTTGCGATTTACGCAAAGGCAAAGTACGGCAGTGGAGACCAAAATGTAAATAGGAATAGAATCATTAAATTTCTAGAGGACATGAAAGCTGCAGTAAATTAATTTTTTGAACGACAATGCACTATATTCATTTAAGAGCAAAGGGGTAACATTTTTCCACTAAACTTAGGTTGAACAACTATGATCCTCTCGGACGTTCTGATTGTCCTGTCAGACGTGACATCATTCTTTGCACAAGCGCTCATGTTTGTGAGCAAAAACGAAGACTAACCAATGCGACGACCACTGAGCATCGAAAACTACCAAGTTCAACTCGAACTAGTGATGAATGAACCTGATGCACACGAACATCTTGTTAAGTACTTGAAACGCTCAATTTGGAGGGGTATCTGTTTCTTTGCCAAGTAAAAGAGTTGCAGTCGCCACAGATGCGAGACTCACAAAAAGCAGAACTTGTATGTAGTGTCTATCGAGACTTTATTCGATTGAAAAGTAAGCACGAGTTAAATATTGATAATCACGCGAAAAAGTGGAGTCAGTCATTCTAGAAACTGGTCTTTTTCTAACGAGCGGGGAGAGAAAGATGTTTGCAACCCTGTTGCAACACGAGGGGAAAAGATTTTCCCCGAGTTACTCTTTCTCGATCACCGAGGTAGAATGGGACTTTTTTTCCAATAAAGAAATCGTTGGTAAACCGTGCAATCAATCGATCAAAACAATTTAACACTGCTTCTCAGAATGAATCAAACAGGCTTTCAGATGTTCTCAGATCCCGATACCGCATTGAATGTTATCTATGCTGACTACGAACAAGAGTTTGAAGACGCTGGTGGTGTGGAGCTTGAGTGTAAGCGAGCAAGATTTGAAGAATGCAACGCACTGGCTAGGTTTGCTGTCAAGTACGGCTATGCATACGGTAAGTAGATTTGTATTTATTAATTTTAGGTACACTATTAGATGTTGTGTCCCATCTATTGGTTCCCATGGAAGAATGGGTTGGTCCAGTTGCTTGGAAGATGGTCCAACCCAAAGGCAATGGAGCGATACAAAGACAACGTTGCCGTTCGCATTAACACTCAGGAGAAGACTTGAAAGAGAAGCTAGCCGTGCTACTAAAGCCCTTGCTGTTCCTCTTAGCGAAGCAGAAGCCAAAGCAAGCTCTCATGAAGATTGCATGAAATTGATCGATGCTCAAGATGAGATGGACTCCATGGTCACCAATGTTGAAGAAACTCAAAGTGAAATTGCTCAGCAAGAAATCGCCAGACGCTTTGTGTTCCAACTGTCAAGTGAGCATCAACTTCAAGTAAGCAAAGCAATTACTCTCAATTGCAGTGCCATTGAAAATTTTTAATAAATCAAAACTTTTTCCGCAAATTTACTCTTCTTTTATTGGTTTTTCTTGAAAAACCAATTATGTCTAGTTGTTCTCTTTTCGTGAGTTCCATTCTCTCCCCGATGGAACTTTAATTGCAACCCATCGGGGAGAGAATCCCATTGCAACCCTTGTCAACCCAGAGCGACGCTCTAATACTCAGTTTGCCCACTGGGAAAAAAAGATCAACTTTCTAATAGTCGAGAATTACTAGTATCACAAAATGTTTTTGCTCCTGTCACGCAAATCGTTGCAAGAGAGCTCAAAGAGGATGCTTTCCCACGATACGCACATAGTGAAGATTTTCTAGAGTTTATAAAATCAAAAGGCGAAGATTATCTCCAGATTGGTCACCACTTAGAAGAACCAAGAAAAAAGACACCAAAGAGCGAGATACATACTCGTACATTTCAAAGTCGAGTTATCATGTCGGAGATTCTATAGATGGTTTGCATTTGAGTAAATTTACTGGTGTACTTCCTTACCCTGCTGAACAAGTAATTTATGCTCTAACGAGAATAGATTCTGCAAAAGAGTTTGATGCAAATCAGACAGAGTGATATGGTGTTGAGTTTGTATCGGCAAACGACACTAGTGCTCAGTACTCAACACTGTACTCTTACTGGGAAGGTCGTATTGGCTTGCCATTATTCAAGAACAGAAAGTGCATCGAGATGGGTACAGTTGTGTACGATACCGACAGAAACGCGTACATTTACACTGTTAAAACAACAAGAGTGTTCAGCGAAAGAGTGGAACAAGAGTTTAACAAGAAGGAGCGACAAAAGATGGTGCCAATTGACTACTTGCAAGGTTACACAGTGTATAAGATCTTTGATACTATGTGTCGTTATGTTCATTGTGTTTATGCTGATATTAAAGTGAAACTAGGTGTAACTGTCTTTAAAGCTGCAATGAAAACAAGAGAACAAGGTTTGTACAAGGGTTTCATGAAAGTGTGCGAAATATACAAGAGTAATTACAAGGAGAAAGCTAGAGAGGGAACACTGTTTAAAAGTCTGAGTGATTTTAGAGCGAAACATTTACCTTATGAAAGTAGCATAAAGACATGGACTGTTTAAATTTATAATCGATCAAGAAATCGATCTAGTGATGGTATTTGTTCAACTAAACCCTTGCTTATGCGAATTCTCTTGACTAGCTCCATGACATTGGCATCATCAAGTGGTGAACCGGGTATGATCTCATAGTGACTAAACGAGACGTAACACTCACCAAGTTTGGCAACACTCTGCTCAAACTCGCAACAACTAGTCGCTGGAACAGTGCTCTGCACAATTATTACATTTTGTTCTAACGTTGAAACATCACAACTAGTTACTACTCCGTTACACTTGTTCAAGACTACATAATATTCACCCAGTAAGTGTTCTGCTAGGACCGTGGTAGTGTTCATTATCGCTTGCATTAAGCGTGGTTCGGCTAACAGTTGACACGCATACATACACCTTCTAGCTGTAGGTAAAAACTGTCCACCTCCTCTTAAGAACTGTCCCATAGATCCTTCCGCTCGGATAACATCAATCAAGTTGAACTGTACACCTATTACAGGCTCTCCAGCTAGTACACCTTCACGTGAAAACCAGTTTAGTGCTGATTGCGTATAATCTTTAATTTCATGAAGGAATGTCTTATCTTTTGTACAGTTGATCATGTTGATGTCACTGGTTTGTAACCATGGCGTGGTTGACTGATCATCGTCAAGTGGTTGGCAAGTCATGTAATACCGATTGTGTTTGTTTGGTGATTTCGACATTGCTACAATAGTTTGAGTTGTAGTAACAGTTTCACGATACTGCACTAAAATAGGTGTTTCTGTAAACGTATCACCAGCGAACCTTTTCAACTCGACTAGCGCTTTTTGCAGCTCAAGACACGAATCACTTTCTAATGATAACCCATCGTTGTGGTTCCCTACTACTACTCTTGTATTTAAAACATGTCGCACATGCTGCACTAGTGTCTTATACGCATTCAATGCCTGTTGAGTCGTCTCCAACATGACATAAAATGGACGCGTGTGCGCATAACCTCTAAACTCACCATATTCGTCACTCTTTGTGATCGTACACATATCGTTGTCAGTATCCTTGTTCATACCAGTAACAATACACAAAACTTGACCAGGTGTTGGTACCTTGATCGACTCCCAGTGTTTACCGTTTGGTATGTAAAACTGTGCGCTTCCAATCGGTATTTGATTCATCGATGGTTTGACAATGATCATTCCTTCGTTTGTTGGTGTTCCAGAGAACAACCTTCCAAAGTAGACTCTTGTTGTTTTTGTGTCTCTTTTGTTCACGACGTGGAACATTACTGGACCACTTGGATCACAGTTTTGTATCCCATTTGCAAAAATATCAGTACTTGGTCCACTATACAGTTTCAGGCATCTTTTACGCTGTGAAACAATTGGCGATGGAAGATGAACGGATATCATATATAGCATCGTTTGTTCGAGAGGAAAAGCTGCACTCATGATCGTATGGAACAACTCAATACCATGCTTCTTATTCTGCGGCAATCGAACACCAAGTGTTTGTAAAACAGAATCTAGTTTGGATCGTCCTAATTTTGCAGCGTTGAGAATACCTTGTATCATATCGTATACAAATTCGAACCCGTGTCTTGTTGTATCTGTTTCACTGTTTGTACTGGACCACGCTTTTTTATCACTTTTGTAGTAGTGATCTCCCCAAAAGTATGAACATAGTTTGGATTCTTCGATTTGGAATTTTTTCGCGTAAAGTTTTGCAATTTGTGGGATAGTGAACGCCCACATGTGTTTAGAGGATCCAAAACATATACTACCGTTATTTGGTATTAAAGTTTGATTGGTGTAACAATGAGTTTGCAACGCGTCTAAAAATTGTTTGAGCGTCGCGTAAAATTTCTGTGGTGTATATTGCAGTATTTCATCTACGTTATCTAACATGATCACTGATTCGATTTGTTCTTTGTTGATATTTTCTATTTGTTTTATAGTTTGAAGTTTCAGTTGGCGTGTGCAGTTAAAAATTATGACAACTCCATCTGCTATATTTATGAATTTTTCTGTGGCTGATTCGAGTAGGTTTATGTGATATTTGTAACTATTCTTCGAATGGTACAGCACATTGTTGAGTACGGGTCCTGGTCTCTCTTCCTCGCTGCACGTGACACCAGCTTCGATTTTTAGTGCTTCAGAAACTACATTGTCAATCTCCACAACAGCGATGTTTCGTATCTCTGAAGTTTGTGCCATCTTTACAAGAACAATTGCAAGAACAACTAGATTTTATTTATAATCGGTCTAAATATGTTGTCAACGGTTGTATCTCTGGCATCATACCTTTCTCTGTCCTTACTTGAGCGATAATATCGATAATCTTTTGATCTGAGAACGGTGATCCATCCATAACTTGCCAGTGATCAAACGATGCAGAAAATTCGATGGATCCACCATGAAGAGTGTTGAACTTCTCTAAAAGTTCATGATGCAATGCAGACAAGTAGAATCGCGCTACCACTGTATATTCTTGTATTCGTGACGGTTTGCTTTCCAATAACACACCATTGTTACTACTTATCAAATCCATCAACTCTCCGATGCAGTGTTCTTGTAGCAGAGCAGTATAATGCATTATTGGTTGCATTACTCTAGGTTCTGCCATGAGTTGACAAGCGAACATGTTTCTTCTCGCAGTTGGTATGATCTGTCCTCCACCTCTATGTATAGCATCACTATTAGCTGAAAAATCAACAATAGTAAATTGAATGCCAAACATAGGTTCTTCCATGAGTACACCTTCCTTTGTTGACCAATGAAACGCACTACACACAGAATCTTTAATTTCATGAATAACATTACAGTACGCTGTCTCCGAACACACAATCACATTACAGTTCTCTTCATCATACTTCCACAATCGTTTTCGCTCTTGTTTCCACTTTGCTGTCAAGTCCTCATTATTAGTAATCGATTCGATTACGTCAGGAGAGAGTGGTTCGCACACCATGTACAATCGATTGTGTCGATTTGGCGATTTGGTAAGCGCGACGTCCTTTTGTGGTCCTAGTACAGTTTCACGATACTTGATCGTAATTTCAGAAAAAGATACAGTATTGTCGACAACTTGCAAGTACTCGTGCATGAAATGGTGTAAATCTTCATGAGTTTCAGCGTGGAAGAAATACCCTCCATTTATAACAAACTGCACGTGCGTACCGTAACAAACACTCCTTGCTTTTTGTTCTAGTCTTTGAAGATTATCATTTAAAGGAGACATTGTAACACTCACAACACGATGTCTTTTCAAAGGTCTAAACCCATAGAATACTCCACTAACTGTGTCTGTTATCGCAACTGGATCACCTATTTCTATAGGTACATCAGTAGCCACTACAATGCACAAAAACTGTCCAGGAGCAGGAGAATCCACCTCTTGCCATTGTTTCCCACTTGGTATCATAAACTTGAGCGAAACTAGTTTTTTAAATTTGTTTTCATGTGTCACCAAATGTACATTTTCAGCATGGAGCGAACCTGAAAACAATCGACCAAAAAATACATGTTTGTCTTCATGGTTGGTATGTTTGGCGACGCAAAACATGGCAGGACCTGTTGGATCACAATTTTGTATCGCGTGAGCAAAATTGTCTTCTGGACCAGCGTATAATTTTTTGTACCGTTTTTGTTGTGATTCTATTGGTGATGGTACGTGTTGTACAATCGTGTCGAGTATGGTTTGTTCTATTGGGAATAGATTCTTCATGACGATGTGGAATCGTTCTAGAGGAGATTTTTGTTGCTCTTCGGTAATGGCTACACCAAATTGTTTCACGATTTGCTCATCTTCTAATATGCTGCGCAACAAGTTGTGAACGATATCGAATCCTCGTTTTGCGTTGCTTTCTCTCGTTTTTGACCAATTGTTTGTTTCACTATTGTAGTAGTTTTCTCCCCACAGTCGTTCACATAACTCATTCTCTTCTGTGTTGTATTTGTCTGTTAACAATTTGGCAATATGTGGAATAGTGAACATCCAACCGTGTTTTGACGACCCAAAACAAACTGAACAGTCACTAGGCGAAATTGTCACTTCTCGGGCAATGTACGACTGCATAGAGCGTTCTAAAATACTGTTGAGCTGATTGTAGAATCTATCTGCAGAATAGTGCAATATTTCGTCTACGTTGTCAATAACGAGCACGGAATCGATAAGTTCGCTATCAATCTTGTGCATAGATTTTCTGATAGTCGTAGGTGGCTCGCGGGTACAATCTAAAACGACAATAACACTGTCCACAATTTTTAGAGAATAATCAGTGATTGTATCAAGTATGTTTATGTGATATACTTCGTCATTTCTATTATGTATAATAACGCTGCTGAACAACGCTGGCGACTCCTCTGCAAACTGCGTTGAAAGTGTTTTCAACGTTGATAGTATTGTATTAATACTAGAAATATGTTCTACAACGGCGACGTTGCGAAACAGAGATGTTTGTGACATGTTTACATAGTTGTAAGCAAATGTGAACCGTGTTTGCTCATTCATAACCATTCATGCTAGACTTCCGAGCTTCCGAGAGAAATAATTTATTTTCGCTCCATTCTAGCATACATTGGTAGGATGATTCTTTCCCTGACACCAATTTCAAGTTCATCTATACTTGTCTCTTTTTCTAACAGATCCAGTGGGGAAGTAATATCTTTGGTAATATAACTTAATTCATACCACTCTAGAGTCTTCCACCCTCCTTTAATATAGTTATCGATTAAGAATTTAGCTAATCGCTCGGATGCGCCAAAGTTGCTGTTTAGAATATTAGATCTTTGTGACTTGATCGCTCTTATCACCTGATATAGTAATACAGATTCTGTCTCAAGTTCGTTACTTGCAAAATCAGTGAGTTTGTCCATAGAGAATGGTTGCTGTTCTGCTACCATGAACTTTGCTCTTATGTCGTCTGATACTTTACTTCTTCGCTTGTAGAAAAGATGATAGTAAATGATAGGAATGATGCAGTCCACAAATATAGCCGCGCCAATGAACAAAACGAATGAAACATAGGAAAAGTTAACGCCAAGCCAACTATTGCGATTGTTTAGGAGAGTAAGAACAGCTATTGTTGTTACCCATAATATTGCAACAACAAGCGTAGTTGTCAACATTAACCAAAATGTTAGTTGAAAGTTAAATACCATCAACGCTGCAGGGTTCATAAAACCAAACACGATCGCTGACATGAGTAGAGGTACTCCAACACCATATGCGGCTCTACCAGCTCCTGGGAACTGATAACCTTTAGTGTTGCATATATCTAGATCAGAAATGCTTGCTTCGCTGAACAAAGCAAAACTGATGAGATGTACTACAAAATACAGCAGAAAAGATACAATAGCACCAGGTAGTGTATCTAGGAAATGATAGAATGGCCTCACCGACTTGACATCAATATCTTTGTTAGCCATTACCGAGCTAACGCAAACACCTAGCTTCTTGTTTCTCTGGGCTTTTAGTTTGTACAAATATAGCTGCACAAGCATAGTTAGCTTCTCAGTGGTAAGTAAAGTGCTCACAGCTAGCTTAAGTATGCATGGTACATAAAGCGATGAATCTAACGAGTACCGAATGTGAACCAGTTGACTCACTATCATTGCGCACGGCAGGTAAACATTTCTTGTGCGCTGCGGTGGCTTGTCGCGCATGTAAAATATCGAAACAAATCCGGTCATTGCAAGTATAAAAGCCCATTTTGTTATTGTTGTCAATAACTCAGGTGCGATTCCGTCTGGAGTTGTGTATCGTTTAATTCGTTGGCTTCCATCTTACAAATGTTATGGGATGAAGCCTCAAAACATACCACTACATGATAGTCCCTCACCACACGTGCTACCTACACAAAACGTATAGGTGTAAGGACTAATGGAGCACAAGTCTGTGTTTGAAGCCAAATGTTTGCACTGGAATCTGTCGCAAACAAGTCCAAGTGTGCTCTGTCCCAGGCAATTCTGGCAGTCATTCTTCGCAGCCACGTGGCTGGCGCATACGAAGATAAGAGAGATGAGTAGTGCGTGCATCTGGATCGCGAAACGTTACTTGTTTATGCTTTTTTGGGCGACAGCTTGTCATCTTGATTTCTAGCCACAAACATGTTCATCAGGTTCACAGCCTTTTTCGTTGTTTGGGAATAACAATAATAATAGTTACCACATGAAGCCTGTTTGTGTATTGTAAATGACTTATTTTAAGAACTTTAGATGCCTAAATCAAAAAATGCAAACAAAAGTCATTCTGGCTTTTCTCGTTCTAGCATGTATCGCCTACGTTACCGCAATTAAGAAGCCTCCTGCTACGCAGGTACCTGGTTGCGATCCTTATTGTCGACCAGGTACCGTTTGTTGTGCGGATGGAAAGGTTCATAGACTCTCCGGTTCAGTTGATTTTGGTGGAAGCGATGCAGTTGTGTTATCTCGAAAGATTCTAGCCCGTAGAGCGCTTTCACGAAAAAGCATGTCGAGGAAAGTTCAAAACAAGGCATGCGACAATTTCTGTAAAGTAGGAAACATTTGCTGCGCTACCGGTACGCTAGTAAAAGCAATCTAAAAGATTCAAATGTAACTCATTGAAAAATCTCTTTTATACAATATTTTGGATCTCAGCAAAAGCTTTCTCTAATGCTTCCAAATCAGTCGCTACTGTATGCAATACAGTTATTGGTTTTTCTGTCTCCGCCAAAAATCTAGCTTTAATGTACTCTGCCGCAGCTTCCATTTCTTTCCCACCAGTGTATTCAGGGAATGTTCCATCAATCGACTTGTTCTTTAACTTTTCCTCAAAAATATCGTTCTTGTTGAACAATAACACAACTGGAATCTCTTTAAAGAATGGATTATTCACAGTGTCTTTAAATAACGTCAGCGACTCCATGCTTCGATTTGTGCGATCATCTTCGTAGCAAAGCTGGTCAAATTCGGAAATGGCAACAACATAAACTAACATTGCAACATTAGTGAAGCAATGAACCCACTTTTTGCGCTCATTTCTCTGCCCACCAACATCAACCAGGCGTACTTTTTTATCACCTAGTAAAAAATCGCATTCAACTATTCCTGTTGTTTTCGTTCTTGACTTGACCATATCTTCTTTTGTTGGTATGTAATCGCTCTTGCGTATCTCATCTATGCGCGAGAAGTAATACGTGACACATTCGTCGAGTTGGTATTCTCCACGACGCTCGATGCATTCTTTTATACCTGGGTCGCTCC
>JAESGV010001191.1_pt1 | contig 11024 bp, 9 predicted proteins | sample 9269781 | NCBI WGS metagenome assembly JAESGV01 (sample SAMN15741586, study PRJNA653496) | algae metagenome | isolation source: Tildeniella torsiva UHER 1998/13D and co-occurring heterotrophs from... | place: Slovakia: Slovak Paradise National Park, Hrabusice, Kosice Region | collected 2000-01-01
TCTGTGCCAATGACGAAGAAGGTGAAGATGCAGAGGTACCATATGTACGTTATCAATTCAGAAACTTTTAAATGCACTTTTTAAATATCTAATTATTGTCAAATTGGTTTATTAGATTCCACCTTCAATCACCCAAACCATTTCTTCAATACCTACTTCATTTACACCACGTTTGATCCAAAAGTAACCTTCATTACCCCAATTTGATCCTGTACACGTTAATATGTACAATTAAACTTACCCCATTGATTTGAACAGATCCAATACTTGAGACCTGCTTCTGTAACACCCCAACCAACAATTCTTGCAGTATGAAGACCATATTGCGTTGCTCTGGGACTCTTTTGGTAAACTCCAGACTTGTATTGAATAAAGTCACTCCATACCACAAAACCTGCTTCAACTGGACCACGATTGTAAATGGTTTCGTAGATTTGAGCAATTTCGCCCAATTTGAATTGTTTGGCAGATGTAGCTTTGTAGAGAACAAATGGTTCAGTACTATTAGTGCAAGAGGTTGGGCATGGAATAACATTTCCTTGTTGAGAAGTATATGGTACACATGATTCAGTTACTGTACCGTGGTTGATCAAAAAGTCGGCCATCTTATCTAGATAACCGCCACCGCATCCAAAGTTGTTTGTGTCACAAGCCATGACGTATTCTGCTGAAAGTTGGGAGTTGAACTTTCCTTGGGATTTAATGCACATTCTCTCGCCCATAGTTAGCACGCCAGCAATAGCCCATGTGGCTCCACATTGACCTTCGTTAGTAATAGGCCAAGTGCATTTTGGATAGGCTTTTCTTAAATCGTATTCTTTGACTTCATTTGTACGTGGCGATACGTATCTGGAGACGAGTCTTGGTCTACCAAGTCTGCTTATGACATCATTAACAGTTAATCCATCGAAGTAACTGTTGTATCCTGCTGTCCAAGTCGATTTTGGATTGGTATTAATTTCGTGGATGAGTTTAAGATCGTTGGCAGCACGATCGGCTACTACCAAAACAACAACGGCAAGTACAGCGAGCACAATCTTTGTCATTGTTTGAGTTGGATGGTGTCACTTTTCACTACTTACAAGACACTTTTGTGCGATTACTTTACGTTGTTGCATAGCTATCGGCTTCTGCTCATGTGGTGAAGAGTCGTTATCCAATATTGTTTGGCTCAAGAAGCCCGTTACGTTTCAAGTTAACCAAGCTCTTCATGCACTTGAAAGGTTTAAGCGTAACAGTTTCTCTTCTTATATCGTGGTTAATAAACGTGGTGGGAGTGCATTGCATTCGGTAGTTTGAATTTTCATGTCATCCATTTTTGTGTTGTTGGTAAACTTTTTGTTGCTTCGATTACGTGACAAGCAGAACAAAGGGGGTTAACATGCATCGTCGGACGTTGAGCTTTGGAAGCAAAAAAAAATATCAAACAATATCACAATGGTAGTTCTTTACGCTGTTAGCATTTTATTGTTAATTTGTGTAAGTGCAGTACCACTTTTCTCACAATGCACAGATATACCATGGAATTAAGCTGTGGAAAAATTATAGGGCGTACTCACATATTCCAGGAGTTATACAACTTGGCTCCCTTACAGTTATACCGTTGCCGAAAATACTTACTCCATATCGTAAGCTTTGTTTGATGACTCTAACTATTTAGTCGGTTCTGGCACTAAACCAACAGATTTAACACCTGTTATTAGTTCAATAGCCAGTGAAGGTGTTCTACGAGTAACTGGCCCTGACAAAACACGATTAGTAGTATCAGATCCAGAACTCATCAAAGATATCGCAATTAGAAGAGCAGATGTGTTTATCAAACCACCAATCTACTCTATTCTGAATCTATTTGGACCAACAATTGTGAGTTTGAACGATGCACCATGGAAGCGTCATCGTGTCATTGCAGATCCTGCTTTTGCCGAAGACCATATGGACTTTTTAACAAAATCGAGCCACACAAGTACAAGCTTGTTGATCGACAGCATTCAATCAAAAAGTACAAAAGGAAGACTTGTCATTGATGTTCACTCAGAAATGCAACTTGTCACTCTTGACATTATCGGAAAGGTACGTACACTTATCCGTAACTAACACTGTTAGGTAGCGTTTGGCTACGACTTTGGCGTCTTTCAAAAGAACGCAATCGAATCGCCTCATACGATGACTTTTGTTGATGCTATCAAGACAACAATGAGTCTAGGATTAGTGGTCAACGGCATAGTGCCAACTTGGTTGCACTTCCTGTTCAAAGGTACCAAGTGTGCCATCAACGAAACAGAATCATACATGAACGAATTGATTCAAAATAGATTGAAAAATCTGAACGAAGATCGTCATGATTTATTGAGTCTACTCGTTAGCAACAATGCCGAACAAATTGAAGAGAAATCGTTGACAACAAAGGAACTCCTAGCAGATGTTTTCATTTTTTTATTAGCTGGTCACGAGGTACGAACAATAACAACTCTTTACTGACCAATTAGACCTCTGCAACTACGCTAAGTTGGTTGTTGTATGAACTAGCGTTGCAACCTGATATTCAAGAAAAACTGTACCAAGAAATTGACAAAGTTTTAGGAAACGAAGAGCCAACCATAGACAAGTATTACGAAATGAGCTACATGCGTAACGCAGTTCAAGAGACATTGCGAAGACATCCACCTGTCGTTTTAATTCCCAAAATGACGAGAACAAAGACTACCATTGGATCTTATGCTGTTCCAGCGAACACACAAGTGTACTTGAACGCGTACCAAGTTCAACATGATGAAAGATATTGGAAAGAACCACAGTCCTTCATTCCAGAACGATTCGATACTGATAGCGAGTATTGCATGAAGCGACATGTTGCTTCATTGATTCCATTTTCAATTGGTCAGAGAAAATGTATAGGAAGCAGGTTTAGCGAGATTGAAACGGCTATGATTATGGCAAAGATTATCAAGCAATATAGAATCATATTACCAAAAGATGATCCAAAGATGCAAACACCTGACATCCTAAGTGGTAAGATAGCTACCATTAACGTTGTTACCCTACGACCAGTAGGGTTAAAGGTAGAGCTAGTACCAAGACAATAAGTTGTACAACTAATACAATGGACAGAATTGTAATTAAAGAAGCAGAAGATTTTGCAATGAAGCAAAAAAATCTTTACTGAGGACTATTTTTCGGTGTGTTGGCCTCAAGATAGAGTTTAAAGTTCGTTCATTTCTAGTTACAAGCCGTCGTTACAAGATAAGTGATAAACAACAGTTGGAGGATGTATATTTTATGGCGATTTAACATCCCAATACAGATTTGGCGCGTCTCCAGAATTGATCTCTGTCAGCTTTACCATTGGTACCTCCGTTAATACGTCTGGTGATGGTATCGAAAGCGGATTGAGTGTTTTGATCAGCATAGCTGGACAATCCCTTGGAATTCCTTAAAAGAATGTTAGAAAAGTGTGAATATAACGTACCAGAACCACAAAGTGGTCTTGAAGCCAACATCAACAGTAGAAACGATGGAAGGGTTGCTTACCAAGTCCATACCCAATGCACGTCCAGCAGCGGCATAGTTGGCACGACCGGTAAGTTGGATTGGGCCACGACCTTTGAATCTAACACCATCTCCTGGTTGGGTATTTCCCAAATCTTTGCGACCTTCATATCTGGAACCAGAAGCGATCTCTTCCCAGTATCTATTTACGTTAGCTAGTCTGTATGTTGATGTACCTTAATTGACCAGACTCGTGAGCCAATTGAGCAATGAAAGCGGATCTTCTGGCACAAGAGGTGATACTTGCACTGGACATGGCACTGTTTAAGGCACCAATGTATTTGTTGGCGTTGCTTGATGACAAACCAGTCATGATGGCTCTTAATTGGTCAACAGAAATACCACTTCCAGAGGAAGAGTAGACTGGTGCTGGTGGAGAGTAAACTGGTGCTGGTGGATTGTATGGAGCTGGAGCGCTACCACAGCTACCCAAGTATTGAGCTGATACGTATCCAGAACCAATGTTTGACCATCCATTTGAGGTGGAGGAAACACTGACTTGTTGGCCACGTGACAAAGTTCTCAAGACGCTTCCACTAGTGCTAGCCGAGGATCTTACATTCACAGATGTAGTTGCACACTTTGTGGAGGAGCTGCTGTACGATGGAGTTGATGGAGCTGATGGTGTTGAGCCAGCGGCTGGTTTTTCAGCGAATACTCCTACGAAGAGAGCAACGAAGAGAGCGAAGAGGATTACTCTCATGACTTGGTTTTGGCAGAATTGTGTGCACGGAACTTGGTTGACGTGCTCAACAAAATCGAAACTTATGACAGCCATGACATTTACATGACACGAGCCATTTCCGAAATGACCGCATAGTTTTACGACACTAATTCACCGAACTACAGCATTAACGCAAATAATTTCGCTATGCACCTCGAAAATTTAAACAACGCTCTAGACTTTTGAAATAATTGAATTTTAAGGAAAATCTAAATAGCTACAGTTTTGTAACCCCCAAACTCTAAATGCACACTGTAACTTTCCTGTCATACGCTGTGTTGCTCTTAAACGACGCACAGAAGCCAATTACTAAAGAGAACATTGAACTGTTAGCAACAGCAAGTCATGTTCAACTGGATGAATATGCTCTCAATCAATTCACAAACCACCCGCACCTCAAAAATACCATTTCGAAATTAATACAAGCACCAAACTCTGTTCTATCTGTCAACGAAGCAACCTACACATTAACCAAATCACATAACACTATTCCGTACAATATTTCCAAGAGTGAGATTCAATTCTCGCATAAAATCATGCAACAAACTTTTGGAGGCAACAAAAATACATTTATATCACCTATGAGCATCTTTGTGGCAATCTCCATGCTCATGGCTGGTGCAACTGGTACAACACTCACAGAAATACGGAACGCACTAACGATACAATATACCAACCACGAACAGGAGATGCAGGCCATTATGGCCGTACTAAACAGTGATATTATACAAATCGCCAATCAAATCTACGTTGACAACAAGTTTAACATCAATCACACCTACGCAACAACATTAAAACAATTTTACCACAGCGAAGTTGTCTGTAAAAATTTTGAAAACCCAGATTCGGCAAGAAGAGATATCAACGCATGGGTAGAACAAATCACAAAGAACAAGATTCAAGATTTACTCGCTCCAAATGCAATTAAGCCAAATACGTGTTCTATACTTGTAAACGCCATCTATTTCAAGTGCAACTGGAAGAACAAGTTTAAAAAACAAGATACACTACTAGGCCAGTTCAAAGCACCTACTGGTGAGATTAGTTTACCGTTTATGATCAAGAGAAACAAACGATTCGAGCATGGTTCAAACGGTATCATAGAGTGGTTGAGAATACCTTATGAAGGTGATGAATTTGAAGCAGTGTTTGTGAGACCTAATGAGGATGGAGAAACTGAAAAGCTAGACGAGTTTTTGAAAGAGTACGATGTATTGAGTGTTGTTAGTCGCACGTCTTACAAAGAGTTTGATTTGGTTGTTGTTCCTCGATTCAAAGTCGAGTACGAAGCAGAGGTCAGTTCAGTATTGCAAGATATGGGTATGAATCGAGCGTTTAGCCCTGATGCAGAGTTTGAATTAATGGGCAGCAAGAATGGTGAGAAAATTAGTGTTTCTGCAATTTTTCATAAAACGTTTCTAGCTGTTGATGAAGAAGGTACTGAAGCTGCAGCAGCAACTGCGATCATGATGAAAGAAGAGTGTGAGGAGGACGAATCTCTGCCAGTAGTCTTTGTTTTAGATCAACCTTTTATCATGTTGATTGTGCACTCACAAAGTGGTGCCATTTTGTTTAGTGGAAAGATTGTTCAACCAGGGCAGCCTGATGAAATAAGTACTTATGGAGCATACTATCCTATAAAAAAACAAATACAAGAAAAAGAAAGTTTAGGTGGATTTATGGGAGAACTGTTTAATTAAAGTGCAAAGTTTATTATATTTAATAGTTTAATAGTTACAGTTATTAATAAATTTATTTTAAAACTATATATTTTTAACATAAATTTAATAAGCATTAAAGATTTGATATTACTATATTTTTAATTTAAATAGATTATTTAAGTAGTATATACTTTTTTAGTATTAAAAATATAAGTTTTTGAGTAAAGTATTTACATATTAATAATATAATAGATTAAGTATTAAAACTTATTATTCTTACTTTTTCTTTTATTTTATAATTTTTAAAATGGTTAATATAAATGTTTTTTAAAATGTTTTCTGATAATATAAAACATTTTAACAAATGTTTTTTGAAATATGCAATATAATTTTAAAATGTTTTTGAAAATGTTATACAATTTTAAAATGTTTTTTAATATTATAATATGTTTTAAAATACTTATAATCACTGATTGCAATTTTTTTAATGCTTGCAATCAGTGATTATAAACTTTTTAATACTTGCAATCAGTGTTTGTAAATATAAAAAATATTAACAAAAATTATTTGTAAATATAAAATAATTAAAGAAAAATATTTGTAAATATAAAAAATATTTATAAAAAATACTTGTAAATATTAAATAAATTAACAAAACTAACTTGTAAATATAAATTAAATTAATAAAAATTATTTATAAATATAAAATAATTAATAAATATATATTATATTATATTAATTAATAAATAATATATAAATAAATACTTAGAATTATAATAAACACTGATAAGGCTGGGACTTGTCCATTTTAAAAATTATAAAGTAAAGTGTTACCTAAAAGGTAACACTTAAAAGCAACTATTTTTGCTAAACTCTTCTTTTATTTTTGTTTGTATTATAAAATATTTGATATTAAACTTTTCTTACTGTTATCACTATACTATGTTAATTAATTTTTCATTTTTGGTGAAATAATAAGATGCTCTTTCAAATGCAATCTCTCTTAGCTTATTTTGATACCTACTTTCTGTATGTTGCGCAGCTTGATTTTCCGACTCTGCCTTACATAGTACCACCATTGTAGGCACAGGTATCAAAAGATGTAATGCTAAGCTAAGTGCTGCGTTGAATTCTTGCCAGCTGTACGCGTAACTCTCTTGCTGATGGTCGTTGACAAGGCTTCTCAGTAACCATACTTTGCAAAAGGTTTCCCAGGTCTATTGGTACCATGAGATCAATTGATACTCTTGCAGAACACGCTGGACTATCTTCTCTATGATGCAGTATATTGGATATCCACTCAGCAAACATCACGCCACAAGAATAAATATCAACTCTCTCGTCAAACGTATCATTCAAATAAAGTTCAGGTGCAATGTATCCTTCTGTGCCCACAGGATTTGTCTTGCTGCGATTCACTAACTTTTTTCTTCCATTCATTATCGCACACGAATCAAAATCGATGATAACTAGGTTCAATTCATTATAGTTGTCATGTCTACGCATGACATTCGTAGTTTTGATATCACGATGAATTATACCTCGATCGTGAAGCTTTTCAATCGCACATAGTATTTGATCCATCGCCTCCAGTTGATATTCTAGTTTCATTCTTGCCATGTCGATAAAGTTCAACTGTTCCATCACGATAACGTATTCTGTATCTGATTCCATCCACCATCGTTTCATTTGTACAAACTCTGGTTCACCATCCAGCATTTGTAACGCATGAACTTCTATTGGTGTTTTATTGAATCGAATACAGTTTCTCGCTTTCTTTAGTACAACAGGCATATTATCTATGACACCAAACGAAAGTGTAGCGTTGCCCCATTCTTGACATATCAACGCAACTTGTGTCTGAGTTTTTCCAAGATCTTGTGAACTAACTTCAGGCATTGGCATAACAGTAATTCGGTAATCTTGAGCTTTGTGATATTTTGGATGAAGATTGTTCCACATCTCGCTGTTCAATCGAACAAGAATAAGCGATATCAGTCTAGTGATACCACGAACATCACTGGTTATACCAGGAACTTTGTATAGCATGTGTTTGTCAACGCTAACTGTTTTCTCGGTTTTGCATGTTATCGTAGCTCTTGGTTCCATGATGAACGCATCGCATCGTGTGGGTGATAGTACAAATATAATTTCTCTTTCTGTGACTCTACCAGCTACGTTTAGCGAATATTTGGCCATTGCTGATTTGCAATCCACCACAGCGAGTCTAAAAGGGTTGTTGAACACGGTCTCGGCGTCTTCTGCTATGTACTGACCGAAAATAATTGGCATTCGATCTCTAGTGGCAACCAAATCCGATCTAAAATTCTCTTGGTCAGAATGCTTGAGGACTGTATTAGTCTTGAATGTTTGTATCGCATTTTCAATCATATTTGCAAAAAGATCTCCATGTAGAATCGATTTGTTATTTTCTATCGCCAAAGATGATAATCGTTTCAATCCTTGAGCTGCCTTAATCAGAAATACAAACGCATCAACATTCGAAACATTTGGATTGATCGTGCGTAGCATCCTGCATAATTTTGATTTTTCTAACAATTTTGTCGCTTCCACGATATCGTTTGAAAACGACTCAACAAATTGTTCAATCTTTTGCGATAATACAATCATGAAAAATCTAACGTGTTCTGGTGATAGTCCATTCGAACAGCATTTGTGATGATTTAGTGTGTTATGTATTTCGCTTGGTTGTTCATCCCAAATATCCGTGTTCAGACCATCTAATTCATTAACATCCATAACTAACCATCGCTGTAAAAATGCTTTCAAACTATCGCTATGCGGATCACTATCCACCCACGTACTATTTTGCCATGATTTCCTACCAACTGCTAATCAAATATATAAGATTGACAAATAAAAATACCTTTTGGAATTACATTCTCTTCTGGATCTTGGTTACAGTACTTGGCTCGTTTGCGTGGTCGTTTTTCTCTTGCTGGTGGTCTATCCATTTGTTAGGTTGGTTTCAAGAACAAGGTTGATCCAAATAATTGTTTTACAGCTGCCACCTTTATTCTTTCTTCTTTTTGGGTATCTTTATGCTGCCAAGTTCACCCAACCCTCCACCTGATGGCATCGATCTCATCATTGGTGCGCTTGTTGGCCTCTTTGGTGGCGTTTTATTCATAGGTTTGTGTTTCTTTAACGGTGGTTGTGATTTATCAGGAATCACTCGATTCTTCATTGTTGATTCTTCTTTGAATTTCCTCTTCATAGTTTTTAGTTTGTTACTCTTATCTTTATCTGCAAGTTTTCCAAAAATTTCTGCATCAGTGCCAGCAGACATGGGTGTAAAATCGGTGTGATCAGGTGATGGTGGACGATTCTTTGTCAAATCAATTCTTGGTCGCATTAATGCTTCCAAATTGATACTCTTTTTGATCGTTGTTGCTTTTATACCAGGTGGTAAGTGAGGTGTCGTACTTGAAAAAACTTCCATGTCTGTCTTTCGTTGCGGAGCAGATGATGCTATCTTTACAGGTTTCATTGCACTCACTGGTTTGATATTCGATTCCATTTTTGCCATTTTCCACAATTTACTACTTGGTTTTGATGCTTCTATTGCTGTTTCGCGTGCTACTGATCGTGTAGGATCGACTCGACTTGCTGCCGATCTAAATACTGCATTCACGCCACTTGTCGATTTCTTTTGAGATGGTACTGCTTTTGCGTCTATGACTTTGATTTGATTCATTTCCTTATCTAGATGATGGTTAATAGTTACGTTATGCGCTTACGTTTTCGAACTTTTTCTTTTTCTTCTGCTAGACGTTTTGCCAAACTTCCCAACGCTTTTGTACCTTGATTGGCTTTTTTCTACATTGTTAGACGTTATGTGAACAATTACCATATATAAATCTTTCCATGGTCGTTTCTTTGTCTGATCCAATTGTGATTCAAATTGGTCCGTGTTTCTAGTAAATCTAGCTTTGAACAACTCTTTCCATAAATCGTTTGTATCTAAATCGACATCACCTTCCTGTTGAATATTAAACAATATTGTCAGACATACCTTGTTGTATTTTTCCATCTCTGATAGCTTTTCTGCTGAACATTTGGCCAATATACCTTCATAAACAGGTTTTGGAACATGTGCAAGAGGAGGAAGTAAATCCAAGTTCTCTCTTAACACGTCACAACATATCGACGTCAAAGATGGCACACCCTTTCTACCACCTGCTAGTGATTCAAAAAACGATCCTTGCGATGAGTTCATGTGTCTATGTTTCGCCTAAAATATCCATGCTTTTTTGCAAGGTTTACCAAGGCTTACAACTCGAAGAACTACAGTTTTAAAACACATTTTACTTTTTCTTGTTTAAAACTCTTTTGACGGTCTCTACAACAGTGTCAACGTTTGGTAGAGCTAATTGTTCCAAATTGATTGCATATGGCATTGGAATGTCAGCACCGTGTACACGTGCTACTGGAGCGTCCAAATAGTCAAAGGCTTCACTTTCCATAATTTGAGCAATAATTTCTGAACCAACACCTGATTGTGGCCATCCTTCTTCGACGGTAACCAAGTGGTTTGTCTTTTTAACTGACTTGACAATGGTTTCAGTGTCCAATGGACGAAGTGATCTCAAATTGATGACTTCACACGAGATACCTTCGGCTTCCAACTTTTTGGCAGCTTCCAAACTGTAACCAACTGGTCTGGAAAAGGCAACAATGGTAACATGTTTACCCTCACGTTCAACTTTGGCCTTTCCAATTGGTAAAGTGAAATCGGCATTGTTCCACTCTTCATCGGCAACGGTAAAGTTTTGTCCGTATAAAACTTCATTTTCCAAAAAGACAACTGGTGTATCGTCACGAATGGCAGCCTTTAGTAAACCACGAGCATCGGATGCACTCCATGGAGCAAGTACTTTTAGACCTGGTACTGAACTGTACCATGCACCAAAGCATTGACTGTGTTGAGCACCGACACCTGCTGCGGCACCGTTTGGACCACGCCATACCATTGGTGAAACTAATTGACCACCACTCATGTAACGTGCTTTTGCGGAAGAATTTACAATGTGATCAATAGCTTGCATGGCAAAATTCCAAGTCATAAACTC
>JAESGV010001192.1_pt1 | contig 11021 bp, 10 predicted proteins | sample 9269781 | NCBI WGS metagenome assembly JAESGV01 (sample SAMN15741586, study PRJNA653496) | algae metagenome | isolation source: Tildeniella torsiva UHER 1998/13D and co-occurring heterotrophs from... | place: Slovakia: Slovak Paradise National Park, Hrabusice, Kosice Region | collected 2000-01-01
TGAATAATACGTCTTCCACAAACTTCGTTATCGCGTCCAAATTTAATTCTTTAAAATGTTCGACAAAGAATCGCTTTTTGTCGTCTACTTCTGTGTCTGTCTTGTTTTTGTATGATTTATAATGTTTTAGAACAAGAGTGATTGTCGGTAAACTCTTCACACGCTTTTCTTTTGCGAACTGACGATACTTACTCGCATCTATTTTACCGACAAGTATATCTGCGTGATTCAAATACCACTTTCCAACTTCTGCCCAAACTTTCGCGAATTCGTGACAAAAAATGCAGTCTTGAGAATAAAAAGCGACAAGTGCGGGCTTCTCGCCTCTGTCGAGGATAAGATGTTGCCAGTTGTCGGGGTCTAATTCATACACACCAGGCATGTACGAATCTGGTCTAACACTGTCACCGGGCAGTGATATTTCAACAATGTTGAAAAAGAATAGTCCAGATATTGCCCAGAGCAACAGCACAACAAATACTTGCTTGCTTGTCATGATTGTAACAGTTTGTAACTTTGTGAGGCAAATTGTTTTGCATTGCACACAGATGAAGTTTCAATCAGATTTATAACATCAAGATTTATTTACATTATGGAAAGAATTCAGGTGTTCCAAATATTGCCTCATACACTGGGACATCTTTGTAGCTACCTCGTAATCGCATCCCTTCCCAGAAGTGTTCTCCCTCCATATTAACAAAATATACATTTTTTACAGCTTTGAGCACGTCGCTAACAGTTATTCCTTTTTCATTTTTAACATGTACCAATACGTCCTGTCCATCTCCGTCATACTCCTTTGTGCCTTACAATTAGTTCGATCTTTAAACTAACATACTGTGAAATTCTACCTCCCATTGAATCGTTTTAACATAAATCTCTTGTAGGTTTTTGTCTACAAGCAATTTTTCTCTAAGACCTGTAAAAGGTAGTCGTTCCGCATCTTTAGAATGCAACCGAACATTCTCTTCGTTGATATCTCCTCCAGCATAGAATACTGAACCTAACAATTTTTTTGGTAGAGAGCTTTTGAATGGTTTGACCATCCCTCGTTTGTATCTAATCGGAACGTATTTTGCTTTGTGAGGACTCTTTACTACACCCGATTGAATTCTATTCTGACCATTAAGAGCTAATAGAGGTGGTCTACTCTGCTTTAGAACAGGTTCTCTTACTGACGGCATTATTTTCCAACAACTTGACTACAGCTTGTGTTCAATAATAACTACTGCAAAAATATTGGTCCGTTGCTGGTTTGGCTGCAATAACCAACAGTTAGTTATCTTTTGCTCGGGAAAAGCTCGCTGAGACAACCAACAACACAAACCATGACAGGTCACTTACACTTGTCTGTCATAGTGTTCATCACTATTTGTTTTGCACTCGCAAAAATATCGCCAGAACCGACACCAAAAAATTTTTACTCCACGTACACGGCAGTTATCACCACATCATCGCCACAAAACACATCTACGACAGCACAAATGTATTCGGATAGTGAACGTCAAACGCTACGCATGGACATAAAAAAGAATGAAATCCTAACTATAACAATATTCAACTATCCAAACAACACTATGGCTACGATACAAGGCAGTGATCCAATAACTTGTCATACCACTGCAGTTCCATCGTGGAACCCTTTTATAATTAACCCTTTTGAAATCGCTAAGTACAAAGGTGTTGACGTGCGAGATGGTAAGATTGTTAATATCTGGGAAGATGTTGTTTTTCTGGAAGACATTATCGAGTATGCATCAGATGTGTTTGAAAACAAGCCTGTACAAGGTGTTTTCAAAGATAAATATGTGATGAGGTGGGAAAATGTTGACACAAGAACTCCAGATCCGCAGCTGTTTGTACTACCTTCGATTTGTCACAAAGCGTAATACAAAATTATTTTACATTTAGTCCTGCATACTTAACGAATGAATGGCCATACATGGGCCAGCGCATCTCCATTTTCTATCGCAGTCATCATCGCTTTCGCATTCTACATACTGATAACTTTGTGAGAACCTATTTTTCGACGTAAAACACCACTCATAACCAAGCCTAAAGAGTTATTCAATACATTATATATACCCTAGAGCCACACATTGTGCCCAACAAAATCCGTTGTAGCATCCCTTTCGTGGAATGGGATCGTTGTGTTCTTTTGTTTTCGATCCTAAACCATACTTTGCAGCACTAACAAAAACCAAGCAATAGAGCACCAGTACTAACCACACAGTCTTTAAAGTCATTGTTTTATGAAAATCGAACTTCTAAGAAAGGTGCAGATGTGAAATAAAAATAACTTTGTAATTGCGACTATGAAAAACTTGGCAGTATGTTATTTAAAACTTTCCAGATCATGTTCGATGACTGTCAAAGTGATTGCAAACATTTCAATGAATTCTTCTAGCGAAGAGCTAATTATCGGTTAACTGTAATTAGCTGTATACCGCTGACAAAATTTTTTCATGAGCAGAGCTGCTATCCTAGTCCTCCTGCTATGTATGATTTCAACTGCATACAGTACATTTACTAGTGCTGATGTAAAACGAGCTAGAGCTCTTAGCTATCTAAAACAACTAATGTCTGATCAATATCATTACTCTGCGTACGAAAATCAACATGGATGTGGAGTAGACAAAGAAGATCTGTTGGATATGTGCAGTGGCCCCAAAGGTTTACGCATGCATCCTAATATTTGCTTTGTGGAGTTCAAGGCGGTATGCAAAAATGCTGCTCAGTTGTGCAGTGTCTCAACAAGCGAACTAGGAACTTACTGCAAGCTTGTAGAGAAGAAGAGTCAATCGTTCTGCTCTGAACATATTCAAGCGCTACATAACAAGAAATGTGGAAGTAGGTCACTATCTGACTTGTTGGAAATTCTTGTTTAAATACAATCGATTTTGAAATACTAGTACTTCATTGGCCTTCATCTTGTAAACCTTTCACCTGTCACGCACGACAAATGCACAGAGCAAGAACAATACTCACAGTGACATGTTTGTTGCTGTACGCAAGCGCCATTATTGTTCCCACACCAGATGGAAACATACTAGGTGTATCTACACCATTTGGATACAATGTTTTCAGAGGAATACCATATTCTGAAAACCCACAACGATGGACACATGCAACACCAAAGCAACCGTGGTCCTACGTTCTAAATGCAACTAGATTCGGAAGTGAATGTCCACAAAGCAACAATTTATTTACAGACAAAAGCGAAGACTGCTTATTTTTAAATGTTTGGAGTCCATCAAAGATAAATGAAACACTACCAGTTATGGTCTACATTCATGGTAATATTATAACCTCCTAACACGTAGGTGGTGCATGGACAGGTGGACAATCGCAAAACCCAATTTACTTTGGTGACTTTTTCGCAAACGGCTCGTTACCAGTAGTACTCGTGTCGCTAAATTACAGACTAGGATCTTTTGGATTCTTAGTGTTACCAAATCACATCGAAAACAACCTGGGTATCAAAGACCAAATGTTGGCGTTGCAATGGGTTCAAAAAAATATCAAATCATTTGGCGGAGATCCTGATAGAGTTACAATATTTGGTCAATCTGCAGGTGGAGCATCAGTTAGCGTCCATTTGACAATGAACTCTCCAGAAAAAGTTTTTTCAAAAGCGATCATACAAAGTGACCCAATGGGTTTTACATTTCGCTCAATTGATCAAAGTATACCATATACTGTACTTTTAGCATCGAATCTAGGCTGTGCTCGAGTAAATCAATCAGAAATGTTCGAATGCATGAAAGGGAAATCGATGTCGCAAGTACTCAAAGCACAAGACTCAACAATATGGATACCATGGCCTCTAGGTATAAGAAAAGACATGCCATGGCAACCAGTCATCGATAATAAGTTAATTCTAGATCAACCATGGAACTTGCTCAAAGCAGGTAAGATTAAACCAGGCATAAAGTCTGTCATTATGGGAACTGTACAAAACGAAAGTACTACGTTCGTACACTCTGCAAAGAAAGATCCAATGGGTTGGATTGTGTATGAAGGTCTTATCTATGCATTGTTTGGAATTAGTGATGGATTGAAAGCTCTCAAACTGTATCCACCGATGAAGAATGGTGGTGACAATCGAGTAGTAGTTGGAGATTTAGTTACTGATTTGATATGGAACTGTCCTATGAAAGAAGCAGCCAAAGGTATACAAAACATCACTACCACTAGATTGTATCACTTTTTACATGCACCTACATTTGATCCACAAATCAACTACCCTTACTGTAGTGGTGTAGCAGCGTGTCATTGTTCAGAAATACCATATGTCTTCCATTCTGCAGAGTTTGAAGGTTCCAAGTTTTACACTCCTCAAGAACAAGCACTGAGTTTTATGATGTTAGATTATTGGAAGAGGTTTGCACATGATAAGGAAATGACAAAGTGGTCGCCATTTGGATCGAGCAAACAATCAGCGTTCATGTTCAAAACTGTTGATTCGGAAGAAGAGAATATGTACAGATCAGAAAGGTGCGATTTTCTAGACGGGAAGTTTCATAATTAAATATTTACTATTTACGCGGTAGATTGTTTCACTTGCATTTCTTGGCAGCGCTTCTTGATAGAGTTCAACGAATCGTGTAAGATACTTGTTTGAATATAGTTTTTGAGATTCTGTGGCAAATAGAAAGAGTATCCAAGGGCCATTTCTAATTGTAGCTCTGTGTTTTCTCCCACTTGAGTTGCTCTCCAGTGACCTTGATTTACTTTAACAAAAGATGGCCCATCTATTTGATCCCAAAGCATTTCTGATTGAGTATCGGTTACACGAGTAGTTAGCTTTAAAGTGTAGCTCAGGTCGCGAATGAACGCGTGTAACAACGTTGGAATTTTGATAACGTATTTAGCGACTCGAATGTTGTCTCCTGTTACTGGATCTGTTTCGTCTGATAAAATGTCTACTCGTTGGTACAATGTTAAGACTATTTGGTTTAGCTAATTGTTGAATGGTTTTCTTACACTCAGGATATTTTTGTACTTCTGATACAACCCCAAAGCTCTCCTTAACGCTGGCATTTTCGACTAATAACTTATCTTTTACTCCAGCTACGTGACTACCGTCATCTGATTTTACATCTGTAACTTCGGGAGCAGATTCTGTTGGTTTGAGTTTGTTACCACTATCTCCTCTATGTAATAGCTTATTCCACATTTTGTTTGTTGTTGATTGTTTTTGCGATTTTGTGATAGAAATTTAGCCTTGTTTGTTATTTTTTATAGCTCTATTTTTATGATCTAGCTATTCTTATCTTACGGGAGATAAATATTCCGCACTACTAGCGTTGAACTAGCTATGATTCGTACTGGATGTGTAGCGAATGCAAAACTCATCATAGCAGCACGATCAGAAGAACAAAGATAACAAGAAGTCGTAGTTGACCTTTCACAAATTTGTCACAAACAGTTTGGGCTCATGACGATGGATTCAATTATCACAAGCGCACAACTCGACGAAATGGTTTCTTCCGCTGGTATCGACTTGTCTAGCCTTGGAAAGAAGCCAATCAAAAAGAGCACTAAAAAACCAGAACAAAAATCTGACAAAAAAGATAAAAAGGCTGATAAACCTACTGCAAAGAAACAAAACGACTCGCGAAAGACAAAACAAACCAAACCACCACGCGCAGCTTCAGACCCTACTAGCATTGTCATTCGAACACAAAAAAATGGAACAGATAGAAAAGCAGAACACAAAAAATCTGCAAAAATAGATAAGAAATCAACACTAGACAGAAAACAAAAAGATCTCAAACAAAAAGTTGCACGTATCAACCCGGAGGACTTTAAAATCACAGTTGCTAATGACGTAAAGAAGAAAGCTCCACCAACTCCACCCGCAAAAGAGGAAAAAACAAAAATTAAGAAACAAAAGAAAACAAAACCAGAAAAGACCGAAAAACAAGGAAAAATGAGTGATTCAGCGGTCAAAGAAATGGTTCAACAATACATTGCACAAGTCCTACCACAACAATTCCAACAATATCCACAACAAATGATGTATAACACACAACCTCAATTCATACAGCCACAATACGTACAACAGCCTGCACCAATGGTGGGATTGTTTTCACACGTACCAGTTCAACAACAATCACTCCCACAACAACCACGCAGAAGGAAAAAATAGAAATAAACGCAAAATTGCTAACGACTATTTACTCGTGATGATCCTTTCAAATTCGAAGTTATATTCTTACTCATCGATAACAAAGAGTTGAGAGTCGTTTTTCTATATTCACATTTGTGAGCTAATACGTCTAATATTGCGCACGGTACATGATCGAGTACAGATTTTAAGCAATCAGGACACTTTTCACCTTTACTCGAGCTGTGGTCACACCAGCATTCCTCACAGAAGGCATGTCCACATGGTATACAGACAACTGATTTCTGAAACAATCCCATACACCGCATACACGTCAAAGCACTTTCTGTTGCTTCTTCTGTTTTGAGAAGTTTGGCTATGGTCGTCTGCAAATGTTTCTCAGTCTTTTTTAATGACTCCACTAGATTCTCTCGGTCCACATGAGCCTTTTTCAACGAATCTGTCATTTTTTCCTCATCAACTAGTTTCTGTTGCACAGTTGCCAGGCTTTCTTTTAAAGTATCGATCTCTATTTCTAATTGTTTCACATGTTCTCGGAACTGGTCTTGTTTTTGATTTGTAGACATCGTGAAATCACGTTCTAGCTCTTGTCTGCGTTGTTCCTCTTCTCGATATCGTCGTTGCCACTCATCGATCTCTTTTCTAATACGATCAATGTTTTCTTTTTGAGCTTGTGAGCTAAACGAATACTCGTCTAATTGTTTTCGTAATTGATCCACTTCATTCTTGTGAGTCTTTTGTATCGTGTCAATTTCATTTTTGTGACTATTTTTCAAATCGTCAATCATTGATTCTAATCCTCTTCGATTAACTTCTGCTCTTTCATGTGCTGATTTTGTAGATCTTCGCCACTCTTCCTCATCTTTGACTCGTTTTTGTACTTCTAACAATTCTTGTTTGTTAATATCCAACGCGCTTTGAATTCGTGATATTTCTAGTTGTAGTGCTTGTTTCTGTCGTGTATTGTCATCGTCTCTTCTACGTGAATCATCCAACATTCTCAATTGTTCTGAAATTCTATCATTTGCATCTTGCATTCTCTTTGATAAAATGTCACGGTCTCGTTGAACTTTTTGTAGTTGATCTTCTAATTGTCGCATCTGACCATCTTTATCTTGTTTCTGTTTTGCTTGTAGTTGATTGTACGCAGACTCTTTACTTGCCAGTTCTCGTTCCAGTTCATTGCATTGCTTTTGCAAACTAGTATTCTCTGCGACTACTCGATGTAACTCTGATTCGATTTCACTATTTCTATTCTGTAAATCTTTCTTGTCTCGTAACTGCTCCTCTAGTAATCGTATTTGTTCTTCGAGTTCATCTGCTACCTTCATTTTCCTCTTCATTTGTGCTTCCATAATTTTGACAGTTGATTCTTGCGAAGACAGTGCTTTTAACTGACTTTCTAATTTGTTTACATGGCTGTTACGATCTGCTTCCAATTCTGTTACTCTATTCGATAGTGATGTGCATTGTTGCTCTTTCCTAACCAACGTTTGTTCAACTTCTGCTAACTTTCGAGTAACGTCTTTGATTTGCGCAGATAGTCTTCTATTCTCGAATTCTTTATCTTTTACTCGCGTTTGCTCCTCTTCGAATTGTGCAGTAAGTTTCGCAATGATCTTTTCATATTCGGAACGTTGTGTTTCTACTCCGCTTACTACTCTTAACAGTTAGATTTGCGAATTGAAGTACTTGTGTTTATCTAATAATTCAGTTTTAGTTCTAGCTAACGCTTCCGTTAAAAATCCTACTTCTTTTGTTAATTCATTAACTCTATCATTCAGTGTAGTATTTTCATCTAGTTTTGATGCAAAGTCATTCTTTAACCTCTGACTAGGATATTAAAATAAAGTAGTTCAACGTACAATTGGATCTGTAACTCGTACAATTCTGTTTGTGCGACGAGTCCCTTCTGTTTACTCTCGCCAAGAGCTTCATTTTCTTTTTGTAGTACAGCTATTAGTTCATTTGCCTCACGTATTTGTTTGTCAAATGTTTCTGCCCTTTGTCTTTCATCTGTGGAATTAATAACAAGAAAAAACTAACCTTGATAAAGCTGAGATAGATTTTGAAAATTTCTTTGAATAGAACCGACTGAATCTCCTCTATTTTCTAACTCGCGTCGCTGCTCCTCAATTTTGTGTTTTAGCATTAGAATCAAATCCTGGTCATCCTGCGCAAGCTGGTCTCTTACGCTACTTCCAGAGCGCGACCTGCTCATGCTTCTATCGTCATCATCGTCGTCAACTCTAGTTTTCGTGACAATTTGTCTGATTCCCTTTGTCCCTCTAGACATGGCATAGTCTTGTAAATACGAACACGGTTGGCTGGTAAAATATGCTGGCCACGAGTGAAAATCGCACAATATCGAGTTCACAAAGTAAAGAGTGACAAAGTCACAAATAAATTTCACCTCACTGGTGCATTAAACAAGTACCCATTGATCAATTTAGCCAACAGTGACCTGCGCTCTCAGTGTCGTTCAACAGTACGAAACAGATGTCACTTGTTCATGTCGTTGGTTGTTTGTGAAGTTTGAGTTGGCTGGGTCAACAAACACAAAACAAGGTTCACACATGCCAAGAGGACGCTCACGATCGCCTGGTTCGAGCTCTTCAGATAGTGATAGATCTCGTTCACCGCCTAGACGCAGACGAAGGTCATATTCATCATCTAGCAGTGATTCATCGTTGTCGTCTTCGCCATCACCATCGCGCTCACCTAAGAGGGATAGAAATTTATCACCACGCTTTAGAAAAAATCGGTCACCTCCTCGCAGAAGTAGATCACCTCCACCTAAGACAGAAGATATTAACGAAATAATCGTAAAAGGTTTGACAAAAGCGATAACCAAAGAGCATATAGAAGAAATATTCGGTGTATACGGAACGTTAAAAAAAGTAGAACTAGAAATTGATGAAAAAACAGGTTATTCCAAAGGATCAGGAATTGTAGAATATGATACACACGAAAGCACCCTAAAAGCAATAGATCACTTGGATGAATCTCAAATAGATGGAAAACTCGTTAGCTTGAGACTAAAACTACCGCCAAGAGCACCACGTGACAGAAGAAGGTCACCACCAAGAGATAGTTACCGAGGTGGTCGTGGTTATAGCCCACCACGAAGACATGTTCCTTACCCACCACGAAGAGATGATAGACATCGTGATTACGAAAGACGCAGATCACCATCGCCCTACAACAGACGGAGACGAAGGTCTTACTCGAGTTCAAGAAGCCCAAGTCCACGAAGACGAGCTAGATCGCCAAGACGGTAGTGTTTGATCCTAGTCATGATGTTTTGCACCTACAACAGGTTTGATTCTTTAAGTCAATAAAAGTACAGAATTGGACCCATCACCACTTTAGGAGTGAAATCAAGGATTATGACTGTTGACAGGTGTGTAAAACAACGTTAGCAACTGAACCACAGACACCATGTCGATGTACAACAAGTCACAGTCTAACATGTCTGCCAAGTCACAGGCAAACATGTCCATGGCTAACAAACAAGGCTCTAGTTTTAATTTCAACAACAAGAACGATGGCTTAATGTCATCTTTTAGGAAAAGAGCACAACTCGTTAAGAGTGCTCTTCTCGGTGGTGGAAACATGATTGAAACTAGTGACTTTAGTTCTTACGCAGATGTCAGAGAACGTACCAGAGAATTCAACAAAGCAAATCAAACACCCATCAACCCTGCGGAAGAAGATTTTGTTGAAGAGGACCACGTAGAACCACCTCACAGTGTTTTTGAAGTCATCGTGGCCATAACTCCCGAAAACATTCCTTTACTAAGCTCTACAAACGACCCAGTCAAATGCTTCTCGGTTAATTTGAGAGGTAGAAAGATGAAAGACAAGCACTGTCAATTTGTACAAGAGGCGTTCACTCTTTTGCACAGAAGTATCGAAACCAGTTCACCATTTAAATCAACTTTACCACCAAACGTATCGTCACCTGCTCTACAGAACGAGGTCGACTATTATGGTTCCACTGACGTGCTTATACGTACTATGGACATTGGATACAACTTTTTAACTGCTCATGGTCTAAGAGTATTCATGGATACTGTTGCTCTAAGTCGTGAGGGAGAGCAAGGAACACCACAAACCGCCCTAAAAATCCGTTTGGACCACAACAGTTTGGATGATGAGTCATGTGAATACTTGGCAGAAATAATCAAGAATCCAAACAGCAGACTACAATCGTTAGATTTGTCCTTTAACAAGGGAATCACAGACAAAGGTGTTGCCATCTTGTGCAGAGCTTTAATTGCACAACAAGTAGAAATGGACACAGAACAACAACCAATTAAACTCAAGTCTTTGGCACTCGTCGCCACTGGTATGACTGATGCCGGTTTGAGATGTGTACTAGAAGCCGCAACTATCAACCGTCATATTCACCGATTGGACTGCCATAGATTACGCTCAACAACAGAAGAGAACCCATTGTTCTTGGACACCCACTTGTTGGGAGAGTTGCTCACATACATGAGAAGAAACAGAGGAGAACAAATTGAGTACGCCATCAGTGCTCGCGATGTTCCAATTAACGATGCAAGACCAGATATTGTTCAATCGCACACTGAAAAATTGATAGAAAGAAGCAACCCTCGTTTGATGAGTTATCAAGTCATGTGTAGTGAAAACGGATGGCGTGTAGAACGTGACGTCTTGGAGAGTCAAATCCGCCGTTTATTACGTGAAAACATGCTCACCAAAATGGAAATTGAGAGTTTACAAAAGACTCCTGTTTCCCGTATTCGCAAAGCTGATGACACTCCAGTCAATATCAAACAACAATCAGAAGTTGAATCACTTGTTGATCCAGCCAAGTCAGAACTCATCTTTGAAGATGAACCAGTTGCAACCAATGCAC
>JAESGV010001193.1_pt1 | contig 11008 bp, 7 predicted proteins | sample 9269781 | NCBI WGS metagenome assembly JAESGV01 (sample SAMN15741586, study PRJNA653496) | algae metagenome | isolation source: Tildeniella torsiva UHER 1998/13D and co-occurring heterotrophs from... | place: Slovakia: Slovak Paradise National Park, Hrabusice, Kosice Region | collected 2000-01-01
TTTACCGTCCACGTCAAGTTTACTTGGGCTACGACAGAAGACCATACGTCGAAACAAAGAATAGGAAAGAGTTGGAAACTAGACCAGTAGATGCGTATGTATCTCCAATGAGCAGAAGAAGAGATGTTAACAAGTCCAACAAGGTCTCACCAAGCAGAAATGCTAACAAGCAATACTAAGCGATTGGAAATTAAATATTATTTTATTCAAAATGGATGTAGTCTTGTTGTTTATTTACAAAAACATACGCAACACTAACATCACTGCAGGACGCTGTACTTTGGCAATGCCAAATTAACGTTTTTCCTGACGCCTGTCAGCTTTCTCAAACTAATGCAACCAACAGGCTGTTTCGCGGTAGTCGTGGTAGTTTTGTTAACACTTTCATATTGTTATGGCGTGTCGTACACAACACTCGGTATGCCAATTGTTTTAGGACCACTACCTGCAAAATCGTGGAGTATCTTTACCATTTCGATTATCGAAACTCGTCTAGAGGAATTGAATCCAACAGACAGTCTATACTTCGGCTTGACACAATTTATTGGAGACGCAGATATGTATATTTCAACCACTCGCGAACCAAATACAACATTATGTAGTCACTGCATTATAAACGCCACATCGTTCTACCAAGAGTTGAAATCCATTAATAGAGATAGTATTCATTGGCCTACAAATGGAACCTTTTACGTTGGAATATACTGCAACACGCAATCAGAGTTTTCATTTAATTCTTGGACTCGAAACACAAATTCTACACTAAAAAACGGAGAACCACTAGCAGGACTGATTGGTAACACATACATCAAGTTTTACGAGTTTCTCGTTCCATACACGAGCAGTTTTACATTATCTCTTAACGCTCGTGCAAACGTCACATTGTTTGTCACGACAAGAAGTGATATCAGACCTGTAGACGTTCAAACATCAACTTGGACAAGCTATAGTACTGTAAATAGCGTAATCGAAATATCAGAAACTGATCCAAACTTTATTACAGGAAAGTACTATGTTGGTGTAAAGAGTCACGGTGCAGAAGAAGAGGAATTTTCACTTTTCGCGGTTCTAAAGCACAATTATACTCGAATGATTGTGGGTGACCCATTACATGGTAAAACAGTTAACTCTACAATGTTGTTCAAATACGACGTGCCTAGTGATTACACTGGTAGACAAATCACATTCTCACTTACGTCTGTTTCCAACACAAATCCTCACTTGTACATTACACGTAGTGTGGAGACTGCTGCACCAGGTCCAAACAACTGTGACTGGTGTCGAGTAGATACTCAAGCTATTGCCGAAGCAGAAGAAGGTTGTTACTATATTGCTATAACAGGCGAGCAGGACACTTATTTCCAACTTTCTGTGTCAACAGAGCAATCAAGTATAGAGATATTTAATGCAAATCGTACATCAGGGTATGTATCTTCGGGAGAGTATGCATATTATCGATTTTTGCGTACAACGACGCAGGAATCACTTGTGTTTACAGTTACGCCGTCAATTGCCAATAGCGTAGAACTGTATGATTCCAAGGAGCTAGTTAACCCTACTCCAACAAAGCACGACAGTATGGGTCATGATGACTCTGGTGGTCGTACCATTGTACGCGATGCAGGACAAGAAAGCGATCCAACGTGGTACTACTTGGCAGTGCAAGGTATGCAAGACACAAATTTCACCATTCTAGCGTATAACATTTCATACATGCACTTGGAAACAGATATAGTTGCATACTCGCAAAAATCACAAGCCTACACGTGGAAATATTTTACGTATGATGTTTCTGACGAAGATACATCGAAAAACACTGTAATTTCAATTACAGCAGTTCCATTGCGACTATCAATGAGATTAGAACTCTTTGCAAGTGACTCTACTCCGCAACCTACAAGAAGTAAATACACATGGCAATCCAGACGAAGTACGACCAATAACAACGTTTTCCTCAATATCAACACGATTGATACAAGATTACGTAACAAGAGAATCTATGTTGGATTGTACTCAAGTTGGTATCAACTAGAAACAATCAACACGATAACGTTCAACGTTGCTGTGTCAAAAGCTACAAACCCACTACCAAGAAAACCTATGGTTGTTACACAACTAGGAAACCCAATTATCATACCACCATCGCTAGGAATAACATGGTCTCACTTTATGGTTCACCAAAAAGATTTTAGTTTGGATGCACTAGGAACAAACGAACGAATTTACTTTACTCTTTCTCCAACTTCAGGAGATGCTGATATATTTATCTCTGGTACAACATTTGTAACAAGTAGTGATCCATGTACGCACTGTATTGCAACGTCAAAATCGTATTTTGATGATTCTATTGATCTATGGGCAGGCGATACCAAGTACTATGTTGGCGATACGTTCTATGTGAGTGTATTTGCGTTTTCACAAGTCGAATTTGCGCTGAATATATTTTCATCACGAACTAGTGTACCACTAATGAACGGAATACCACAAATTGGAAGTTCTACACCAAGCATGGTGACGTTTTACGAATACTCGTTAAATCAAACTAGTGACTTTATCGTTTCACTATCCACTCGTGAAGCCACTAGTTTTGATCTTTTCGTCACCACAAACGAAAATGTACGCCCGGTAGATGCCAACTCTGCTATGTGGAGGTGCAATACACTTTCGTCCGACTGTGTTATCACTATCAATACAAACGATCCTAACTACAAATCAAAATATTTTATTGGCGTGAAAAGCGTAGGCAGTAAGATCTATAGCATCATTGCTTCTACTTTGGATAAGTATTCCTCTATCGTTGGTAGCGTTCCTATCACACAAATAGCACCAAGAGATCAACCACGACTATTCACATTTCAGCGCACAAGCGAGTACAGACCAAGTACTGTGACGATCACAGAAGTTAGGAACAACGTTGTTGTGTACGTTACAAGAGATGTTTCGCAACAACCACCAGGTCCTAATAATTTCATTTGGCGCGATACAGGTGTTGGTGATAGAACGATCGAGATAGCAAGTGGTGGCGTCGGAGCCTATTACATCGCAGTATATTGTCCTGAGGCAGAATCTGCCTTGTTTAGAATAGGCGTGATCTCACAATGGCCTTCTGCGTCACTTACGAGTGGAATACCAGTTCAAAGCCAATCAGTAGATGATGAATATCAATACTTTCAATTCTTTAATGCAAATCCCGATAACCAGAACGTAAGAATTACAGTTTCACCAATCAATGAAGGAAAGTTTATGTTGTTCGAGTCAACAACATACACACATCCTAGTGAACTCAAGTTCCACTCGAAAGGTACAACTGTAGGAAACGACAGTTATATCTACCATCCAGAGACAATACAAGGAACACCAACAACATATTATCTCTCCGTTAAGGCTGATAATGGCACAAAATACACAGTCACAGCAGAAGCAAACAAACTTGTCACAAAGTTACAGTTGAACGTAGGTTTATCCAACTTGTACTTGTTCGCGGATCAATACCGATACTTTTACTATGATATGGATCCAAACGATTTCAACAATCATACAGAGATCACGTTTTTGATATCTAGACAAATTGGTATGTACGCACTATGGGCAAGTGTAACGAACGAATACCCAACAAAGCATGAGTGGACGTGGCAGAGTGACGCGTTATCGCTAACATTGAGTACACTCGATACCAAGTTTGGAGAGAAGAGAAGAGTGTACTTGGCTGTGTTAATGTATTCAGATCGATCAGTTGGCTCATTTAGTATTGATGTTTATAGAGAGTATCCGATACCTACTACGATGCCACCTACAAAGTTTGAAACTACTGCTACACCGTTTCCTACGAGAACACCAAGGCCTACACGACCACCACCGACGACTGTAGCACCTACAAAACCACCTATTGTCACTGTTTCACCTTTTGAGCGATTTGGAGTTCCTGTAATTGTTGTGATAGTTATAGTGTTGGGGATAGTACTTTTTACCTGCGGTTTTGTTATTGGGTACGAATTACTAGCGAGATATAGGTACAAAACAAGGTATTATCGTATGGAAGAGGGAAGACCAACAACAGGATTGGAACTGGAAACAACAGAGGAACTGTGATTTTGTCATACTGTGCTTCAACTTCTGCTGAGATTATCTTCTCGTTCTATGCCACTTCGTTGATCTTCACATATCGCAAAACATAAACATTATTGTAAATTCCGACAGGAGACATCTCAAACATGTCTGAAAAGTCTCTTCTGGTTTGTGTCTTGTTCTTGATTAACCAATTAGCTCTTGGAGGGAGATGTAGAAAAGCTTGGTGGAAACTTCAAAAACAAATGGCAGAAACGTAGGCTAAAATTATATTCAAACGTTCTCTTGTATGGAAAAGAACGAAGTGGAGTTTTTAATGTAAACGGTGAAATACAAGTGTCGGCTATAGGAGCATGTATTCACAAAGAAAATGGAATGGGAAAAAAGAACTATCCCGGCTTCGAACTTAAAGTCGTCGACGAACAGAAAAACGTTCGCACGTTCAAATTGGCAGTGATGGACGCCGAAAAATGTCTGCAATGGGTCTCCGTGATCAAAGAATGTACAAAAGCATATGAACAACAAAAGAGACAAAAGAAGGCAGAACAAAAACCATACTCGCCAACAGACACAGCACCATTAACGTCAACGACAACTTCTACAATACAAAAAGACAACCAAGATGAAAACACTTCTTCAAGTAAGGCAGATGAAGTAGACGAAGATGATGATGTACTCGATTTACACGATGACGTGTTCGACGCAAAGACAGAAGAGCATTCGGACGACGGAACTGACGATACAGAATATGATGCAAAATCAACAGCAGAAACAGATACACGAACAGATACAGAAACGCGTTCAATTGCAAGTAGAACTGATATCGTATGTTTGGCGTTTTATTTTCTAATATCCTAGACGTTGACTAATTATCAACACGAACCTCAACGTGCAGAAGTCGATCGTATGAAACTCATTAGTTCCATCTTCCAAGTAAAATCAGACGAAAAACAACAAAAAGATTTGATTCGAACAGAAGAACGCGATCGTGTGAACCTCGTCCGTGAAAACTTGAAAGATTCCATGGGAGAGTTTTTGAGAATCGTCATCGCTGAAGATCAACGAAGTGCCATAGAACGAGAAGAAAGTGCGTTTGAAAAAGGATTGGGAGATTTACCAAAACTTGATTACTGCAACGCAGAAGTAGTCTTTAAGGATACTCTTGGTCGTGATGGTAAGAAAATTCTATTATATTGTTAACATATCTACAGCAAAGAGTGTCTACTACTCACAATATGTTCAATGGCATAATCCATTACACAAGAATCGTTCCGAACGTGCTTTACTCGTACTCACTCGTTCATTACTGTACATTGCAGAGCCAAACACGTTCACACCGCTTGATGCCGTCAAAGTTATGGACATACATCACATTGTACAAAGTGGTTACGAGCACGATATAATTACCATCGTTCCAGAACAACATGTTCTCGAGTATAACAACGATGGACTAGAAGGTTACGATATCATGATTCGTTTCGAACAACAAAAATCGGAAAAGACACAAGATTCAACACCAGATGAATTATCGCCATACGATCGCAAAATTCAGTTCTTTGATCAAATAACTGGTATTTACTCGAAACTTAAGATCAATGTAATTTTATTTTATTCGAAACTAACATTTAGTTTGTGGACAATGTTGAACAGTTCACTAGAATGGGAGCAAACACAAAGAAAGCGCAACAACAGCAGGGTATTGCCTCTATGCGACCAATGATTGCCGTTACAGCACCAATCGATCCCTATGATATCATTCGTATTGATGAAAAGAAAGATTTGGCAATGGTTCGCAAGCAATTGGAACTTTGTCAACTTTTGAGCAACTTTGGTGACAAAGAATTACTCTTTTCGGCGGTGGTAACAAAAATCACATATGTCATGTCCAAGAAGAAACGTAGTGAGCGTTTAATGATTATCACCGACTTGGCCATTTACATTTTCAAGAAAAGCAAATTGAACATGTTCCAACGTCGTTTGCCATTGGATGAAATTAGCAAACTTGTCGTTCCGATTGACACTCACAAACATTTACTCATTCGCGCACCAGCCGAGTATGATTTGTATATTGTGAGTGACCAAACTGATATCATCATGAGTGTCATTAAGAGCATGTTCGAAGAAGTCGATCGCGATTCGTTGATTGAAAAATCTTCCGAAAACAAAGAAAAGTTCGACCGTCACGCGATTCTCAGTAAGACCGAAGACTACCGCAAAAAGATTGCAGATTTGGAAAAGTACGATGCCGTTATGAATTTGTTACGTTTGGCATTGACTCAAAAGCAAACAGATAAACTCAAGGTCTATTTGGAATATGCAAATAGATGTCCTCCTGATCCCAATTTGGAATCAACAAGATACAAATCATTCCAAAACATGAAGTCATTAGCAGAAACAATGTTACAAGAAATCAAAATTCAAGACTTGTTGCAAGAAAAGTTACAAACGGCTATCGATAGTGAGGATATTGCAGAAATCAACAGATGGTACCACAAGATTACCTCATTACCAAAACTATTTGATTCACTCCGATACTTTGTCGAAAAAGTTGCCAATCCAAGAATCAATGAAATCACAAACAAAAAGATTGTTTTACAGAGAATGAGAACATTAATCGAAAGACGAGTTGCAAGTTTGGCGTCAGTACTAGATGGTGGAGATGAAGAAGTTGCCGAGTACGAACTCATCGACGCGTTTGATTATGCTCTTCGTGCTGGTTTCATTGAAGAAGTTGAACAAAACAAACTCTTTTATAATCGTGAACTACAAAAACTTCATTTGAGACAACGATTGAAAGAAGTAGAAGAAGGTCACGATGCAGATTCTTTGGTTGTCATTTTGGAAGAAGCGAAACAGTTATCTATTTATGATCGTATTGAACAAGAACCAGAATCAAAACAAAAGGAAAATGTTAAATTGATTAGCAAGACTGAATTCCAGGAACAAGAGCAGCAAATGCGCAAGTATATTGAACACAAGTTGGTGATTAATCAAATTGCCAGTGCCATCGATCGTGCTAAGAGTGCCAATGATCATTCCTCGTTGAAAACGGAGCTCTCGGAAATGGTTCGATTGTATCCATGGGTTGGTTCCAATGAAGTCTATCAACATGCTTCAACAGTAGTCGTTCCCGATTTGGAAAAATTCGAATTGGATATTAAGAAATTATCAACGTGTTTGAAGAAAGTTGACCAAGCTGTACAAAACCAAGAAGTTACTGATTCCGATGTGAAACAGTTGACCAAGTATATTGAAAATGTAAAATGTAAGATTGGAACAAGTACCAGCACCAAACAAGAACACGTTGAAGCAAACAGAAAGGGAGATAAGAGAATGCTACTCTCAGAATCAGATGCAAGATTGATGCAAAAGGCACAACAAACACTTTCCACAATTCAAGATTTGATCAAAAACAAACTTCAGAAAAAGTCACGTGCTCATCGTCAAAAGTTACAAGCTGCACTAGCAGAACGAAATTGGTCAGAATTGGATACTCTACTCGCGCATCAAGCGTTAGAATCTTACATGAGTGTGAACAAACAACTGGAACAGTTAGTCACTGAAGCTAACCATGTGATTCAAGTCAAACATAATTTGAAAAAGATTTCAGATAACAAGGATAAACACACGTACAAGGATGTCGAATTTATTCGTGTTAATATGGAAGATGCTGAACGATTTGAATTATTTGAATCACAAGAGCAAGAACAAGTACTCAACGATATGTTGACTGGATTACAAGAAGAGGCAGATGCATACCAAAACTTGCGTGACGCTATTGAGACTAATGATCAACGATTTATCGACATGTGCATCGAAGCAGCTGAACGTTTCCCTAATTTACGCGATGGACTTCAACATGCCAAACAAGAAATGCAAATTCGCAGAGAACAAGAAAACGTAGTTGCAGGTCAACTTCGTCGCGCGATGAAGAGTAACCATGCAGTGAACATTAGAAAACAAATTCTTGCTGCTAAAGGATATCCTTCCTTGACACCAACAGTAGAAAAAGCAAAGAGAATTTTGGACGATTTAATCGGTGGTGTTGATGGTTCTCAAAGTATGGAGTCCCAAGTGAAACGTTTGCTGAACGATTCCGATGGTCTTGCAGAATTTATCGCCAAAAATGAAGATTTTATGCCTCACAAAGTGTTAAAAATGGCAAAAAGTGAATTGAATCGTATGCGTGGATTCGTAGCAAGTGCTGATGATGTTACTCAAAATTTACAATCAAGTATTGATGCTGGTGACAAACAAGAACTACAACGATCCATCGAAGCAGCACACAAGTATTTGCGATCTCAACAAGTACAGTCAACTGATGTCTTTACAATCAAGAACTTGTTAAAAGAAGCGCAAAAGAAATTAGACAAAATCGAGTACCAAGAAAACATTGGACTTGTCAAAGAAATTCATGAACAATTTTACAAAATTGCAGATACTGATACGGATTCAAGATTTGATCTCAGTACAAGTCAATACTCACAACGAGAAAACACACGATCTGGTTCCATTACAGAAACAAGCTCACAGAAACCAAAACCACGTGAGAAGCCAACTCATCCATTACTCGAGAAACTCCGTCTACACGTGAACAAGTTACGTAGTGTATGCAGTAATGTAAACACTGTAGATGAAGATATGGGTAAATACGTAGTCGATATGCATAATCCATTTGGACAAACTGTTGTAAGAATATTAACTGATATTCTTGCTCAAGGATTAAAAACAAGTGGATGGTTTAGTACGAAAAAATCACCATGGGAAGTATTTGTTGGGTTACAAGATGAAACGTTACGTAATTATGTACAAACTTTCCAAAGTGAAGATTATATCGACACTTTACTCAAGGAGAACAACTCGTTCAATTTATCAATTTTGTTTATTCACTACTTGTTATCAGTAGACTTTTTCATGTATGCCATTGAACATTTGTTGGGTAATGAAACGTATTTGGCGGAATGTTATGATACAACGTCGGTACTACGTGATGTACGTTACCGTGATGATTTGTATCCTATTATGAGTTTATTGAACATGTTCCATTTCCAATTCCATATTGTTAGTAAAGCGGATGTACTCATTGCTAGTCCTATTAGCAAACTCAAGGGAGTAGTGAGAAGCATTGTACAATACTTTGTATCCAATAGAAACGAAACAAATAAGCAATTAACTTTATGTGGAGATGAGAACTGGAAACCTGATATTGGTGTACTTGTGCGTGGCAAGTTATGCGAAGCATTGTTAACGATTCTTAATCATCGTTTCAAATCTTCTGGCTTTTTCACAAAGTATCACATTTGGCAATTGTTTGAAGAGGCAGCTGCTCAGAAACGTATTTCTGCAATTGATATTGGTGGTATTGGTTTACCAGACGCCGTTGATGCTGTGAATCGTGTATACGCGCAAAACAAGTCAAGTAATGTGAACGATCTCAAGTTTAAGAGCTTTGTTTGTTTGGCTTTGAATGATCGATACTTGAGTGATTATTTGGAAAGTATTTTCCGTGATCAAGTTATGGTTAGCAAGTATTACGAGCCTAATAGTGGCGCACTCATGATGGACATCACAATTCGTGACAAAATGTGTGACTTTTTATCTGTATTATCACAACTGTCGTTCAAGTTAAATTATGAAACATTTAATTAAATAGGAACATTTCTACATACAAAAGAAGAGTTTGGATCTTGGAAATGTAGTAACCCTCTTGTAACTAGTACGGAGTCTATGTGATCTTGCCAACTTATTAAATAGTTCAAATAGTTGACCCAAAATTCTACATGTCTTGCTCGTATTATCGTTTGTTTTCCTGTTACATCTGGTGCACCCATGGCGTAAATATTCCGCCACATGATTTCTGCTATTAGCGCATCTGAATCTACTCCTAAAACAAGAATTTCATCAAAACAGACACATAGTCCGTAATGAATTTCTTGCATTTGTCTTGTGTTCTTGGACAGTGTTACAGCACTGACACCCATACGCATTAGTTGTCTTTCTGCAAATAACCAGAATCGATCACACAATAATCGAGCAATGACCTCTCCGTCACTACCTTCGAAACGTAATCGACGATAAATCGCCCACAAGTGTAGTGTCCATACGAAAAAGTCAGAGTGTACCCATGAACTTCCATTCACTCCAAGTTTGTCGTACGTTTCGATTCTAAATCGTTGAACTTGCTCATGAATTGCTTCCCAAAGTTGACCTGCTGATTTGTTCGCGATTTCTTCTTGCGTGTAGAAACCTAATATTTGTAATAAACGTGATCGATTGTTTCTTCGTTTCGAGTCTTTGACGAGATTTGATTTTACTGCATCTGGTTTGTATTCTTGTCGAATAGCTTCGTTATAATCTAGTGAACTTCGCAGACCTTCTATATCGTCTGAATAAAACAGCTTTGCTAGTGGTCTAACGAACCAATTTGTCTTTTCTAACAGCTTTTCACTATACATGTGAGTAAAAGTGAAATGCATACGTTTCTATTGGCACTGTGGATTGTATTTTTCTAATATAATTGCGTTTTTGTTTCTCTGCTTCCTGTAACATGGCTGCATGTCGCGCTTCAGTGTCTACAACAGAGGTGGCTTTCGTGTAATGACGTGATACATGAGGAACGAGGCGATTGTTGATCTTACACAAGTTGAACATGTTGTGTGAATTTCCAAAGAACGTTACAATTTAGAAAAACAGTGATTTTATGACTTAGTACGATACTTTGAATTTCTTTGTTACCCACTCGTACATAGACTTGGCTTTATGGTTTGGATCTTGTTTCTTTTCGCTAACCTTGACTACATTTTGAGCATATTGTTGGTACTTCTCTGCGGCAATTCTTTGAACAAGAACAGCGTTCTTGGCTTCGTGAAGTAGTTGTGCACCTGTTAGACCTTCTGTCTCCCAGTTGTCGTTGTCGACGAGTGGAGGAAGAATCTTTGAGGCG
>JAESGV010001194.1_pt1 | contig 11008 bp, 10 predicted proteins | sample 9269781 | NCBI WGS metagenome assembly JAESGV01 (sample SAMN15741586, study PRJNA653496) | algae metagenome | isolation source: Tildeniella torsiva UHER 1998/13D and co-occurring heterotrophs from... | place: Slovakia: Slovak Paradise National Park, Hrabusice, Kosice Region | collected 2000-01-01
GTGACGACGATTTTGTTCTTCGCAGAAACCAATATCTTTTACGCTTTTTAAAGGTGCTTGTGGTATCTTAGTGTAATCAGGTTTTTCTGCTTGTTCTGTGCTCTAAAGCGTTAAAGAATATGAGCAAGTATTCATACCATGGTCTGTTTGGTCTGTTTGGTAAAGACGTCACTGTCAAACATGTCATAGGGATGACAGGCGTACGTTACAAGGCCAGGGCCTTAGCTGTTTATGCACTCGTCTAACTAGACACCAACTGCCTGCTATGAAGTACATAGAAACTATGTTAGTATCAGAATGAAGTAATAACTCAACCAAAACATCAGTTATCATGTTCGGGATTGAACTGAACTTCGAGAATGAACTTCGGGTTGAATAAAAGCTTAATTTTGGTAGCACTTAAACCTAACAAAACACAAACAAACAACAACAAGCAATACTCATGTACGAACCTAGACAACCAAAGAAGGGCAAAACATACGACAGTGTACCTACAAAGTCACAAAAAGATATTCTCGACAGAATTAAGTGGGACAATCGATTTAGCGAAGAAGATTTTACTATTGGATATCTAGATAGATTCTTAGGAGTCATAGAGTCAGATCTATCTGCACAGTAAGTAGCGCTTTGATAATACTAAAACAAACAATAGTGACTTCTCCGAAATTCCTCTTCACCGCATCTACTACTTCAAATACAGAGACCAAACGGTGTTCGATAGAAAGACTAAAGTTAATATGTTTAAAGATGGCTCGATATACGACCTCGTAGCATAAACTACGAAGCTAAACTGTACATCTAAGTTGTAAAATATAAACAATGTCTTTAAAAGACTCCACCCAGAAGAATTTCCCACTTTTTGTTCCTACTGTGCGTAGCTATACGAATTACTCTTACTTTCTAGGAAAGTCAAGAACGAATCGAGCTATTTGAACATGTTCCTGAGACGGATTACGAGCAGAGCGATGACGAGATTAATGACTTGCCTTCTCTATCTGTATTTTACTCTCAAAGTCTCACACGTAGGTACGAGAGAGCTCAATTGACACGAGATCTGTTGATTTAACTTCATCATATGCATTATTTGAGCCAGCAACTGCAAAAGGATTAAATAGCTCAGGTAAACGTAAAACATAGAATAACTTTCGATTAGTAGTGTATAACAGTCCTACACTAGAGAATCCTATGCAGAAGTTTAAACGGTTAAAATTTGAGCTAAGCTCATTGAAGAGCGATCTTGGAAGACTATCTGTTGAGAAAAAAGAGGATAATTTTGTATCGAAAAGTATCGAAAAAGAAAGTATTGAGAGTGAGACCCAGAAGCTGCTGAACGAGATTAATGTGCTAGAAAACGATGAAAGTCTGAGAGTATTTTTGGATTCAAATTATCACATTGTCACCGCGCAGCAGAAAGAAACTGCTCTTTTGCAACAGCTATCCGCTGAAGTAGCTAATCAGAAAAATGCGTCATCTACTAACTACGATGCCAATTCAAGTAGCTACAAACCTTTAATACAGGATCCTGCAACGAGTGAAGAGACGAACACGGTAGCAATCGAGTTGGAGAAGAGGATTACAAAGTTAGAAAAAGTTATTGGAACGGCATCATCGCCACAGGTAGCTAGCTTTGCACAAGCTAACAATTAGTCATCTGTCGAGAACATTGAGTCGCTACTGACTAAGCTGGAAAAGAAAGTAAGCCTAATAGATCCTCAAATGCTAGATTCATTGAACAACAGAGTTCGAACTATAAATAGCGAGCTAGATCACATAAGTACTAAGAAAAGCATGCTTTTCAACACAAACGTTAATGCTGCCAGGGTGGATAAGCTGTATGAAAAAGTATTAAAGTGGCAATCAATGGCAAATCATGTACCTCATGTTGTCACCCGATTAGAGTCCTTAAAAACTGTCCATGATGACAGCGTATATTTGTCAGAAACGCTTAAGAATACAAAGCAACAGCAAGTCGACTTACAAGAGCTGCTCAATGTACAAGAAACACTGTTGAAGCAGGTAGAACAAGGATATATCGAAAATATGGCCAACGTGGAGAGCAATATTTCTACTCTGGACCAGCGAATGAACGAGCTACTTGAAAAGCTAAAGTTGTTGAAACTAAACAAATAAATATTTATCGTCACTGTATGACCTCTGCAAGTACTGGATATCTTCTTGGCTTTGCATCTTGAATAACAGTCGGTGGTACAAATGATCTCGTAAAACCAATGCGAATTGCCTCAAACGACTCCACTGGTAGTAAAAGTTCAGATTTTGACTCCATACTCTTAATAATATTTGGGGAAGTAACTATCATTCGTACTTTAGTTGTTTTACTTCGCAAATATACAGAAATATCAGCATATACGCGATTGCTAATAGGATCAGCGAATACATGTATTTGTCTGATAGGTTTCACGATACAAATCGAAGGAACAGTATCATCAACAGCAATATACCTCTTTTGTATAAAACCTATCAGCACATCAGCCGATTCTGTTGTATTTGTAGTGCAGCGAAGCTCTTCATACCTTTCGGATCCAAAAAATAATTCCATTTCCCATGGGTCTAAACATCTCTCCGCTACTAAACGCTGCAAAACGTGTCCATGGCATGGCTTCGGTGTACACCAACACATGAGGGACTTTCCCTCCAACTCGTGTAAATCGTTTAAAAGAATTTTGTTACTTCTTACATGTGCCTCGTAATCTTTTAGTGTAGATCCTGCAGGACATCCTTGCTTCAATCTGAACGGGTTCGCCCATTTAGAGCCAGTAAGTTTGTGAGAGCGAATAGAACGACCAATGTACACATGATTTTGAATATAGTCACGCATAGTTCGTATGTTAACTACAGTTGGTAACCGAAGAGGACCTGAGTCTTTGCATATTGGTTTAACGGTAGTTGTTCGTGAAAACACTCTTGTGGTTGTTCTCGTTGTTTGTGGTGTAGAGAAAAAACAAAATTCTCTCAGCAACTGTGAGCTTCTGGGGCTAGTATTGAGCATCAGTTTCGAATAAAAAGCTACCCTTTCACCTTTGGTTTAGCTGTTTGGTTCATTGTAATTCCAACTTTAAAAAAGTCAGCAAAACGAACACACCACGTCGCGTTTCGCGAGGAAATCTGCTACCATGCAAGGCAAACGTATAATTTAGGTGGATACCTCTAGTGGTCAGCACCCATATAAATTGCCCTTCGCGACAGCATGACTTGCTCAGTCCAAGATTAGCTGCGCTCTGTCAATTATTTAGGTGGTAGCCTGCTATTATACAACACTTCCAAGAAATTATTCTATATAGTTCAGTGGTTTGAATGAATTGTGAGCATTCCATGATATTAATTTTCGCCACTCAATTTCAAGACTATAATATTTAGAATATTGTTTCAACACAGATTTGAAACGCGCGTACCTTCTTTATATTGCCAAGACCAACTAACTTCACCACTACTTTTTTTATTTTTTAAAAAAATCACTAGGTTGTCCGTAGTGTTTTGTTAGAAACACTCGCTACCTCCGTATGACTCACTCCCACCAAGTACTAGTGGAATACTCTCGAGTTTTGGTGCCCTAAACGTCATGACACGTCTTTTTCATCAAAGTTCCTGGTTGGCTAGCCGAGATAAGAAATAACGGCCAGTTTTTTAGTAACCCTTTACTGTGTACGACGTTCACTGCTAGAAAGAAGTAACATAAGCTCTTCTGACAAGAAACTGTTGGATTTTGGAAAACTTTGAAAAATATAGAATAGAATATTTTGGTACTTTTTTTACCCCATACTAACCACCAGATTGCAACATTTATGAGTCGGAAAACAACACCGACAAAAACCATACGAAAAAACAAGGGTACAACTTTGCCGCCAACTCTTGTAGAACCTTTTGTGGTCGACGACAACGCATCGTTCTTGTCCAATACACCAGAAAAGAAAAAACGTGGAAGACCGCGTAAGAATAAGAGCGTTGGAGCAAAAACGCCAACAAAGACTCCTTTGAAAAATTCGAAAACAAACGCAAAAACACCACAGAAAACACCTCAAAAAACACCACAAAAGACACCAATACCGCGCAAACGAAAATTAGAAGAACCAATAGAAGATGAAGACAAAAAGAATGATCCCGTTTCAACGCGGCAGAAAAAGTTGTTGACAGATAGAAAACTTTTATTATTGCACCCAGAAGACTTGGATGATGTCGTCAGTTTGCAGAATAGAATACAATATACCAACTTTGATAGGTATATTGGAGGTACATTATCGCTTACAGATCAAGACCTAGATATAGTATGTTACAAAAATATTCATCTGACGTGATAGTTGGTCAACGATCAAGAAGACAATGAAGACGGTTTGGAACCACCTAAAAAGATTATCAAACTGAGTAATCACAGTAACGAGATACCTCACGACTCTGTTCGAATAGAAATTCATGTACCATCGTTCCAAGGAATAGAAGGTGTACGTGTGAATGAACTTCATGATCAAAAAAAGTTTGACATGCCAACCAAGTTTTTGAAATATGATGCGTCACAGTGCAAGTATGACTTGGCAACAGAATATGACATGCAAGGTGACGATGAGACGTGGTTGAACAAGTACAATCAACAATCAAGAAAACCATTATCTGATTTGGATTTTGAACGGATCTATGCACTTATCAATCGTGAATATGGTGCAAAGAATGGTTACGTGAGTGTTTCTGGACTAACAGATTTGGCTCTGTTGAGCGATGTACGTGTACCTGCACATCATATCATGAATGTACGAGATTGGTGGCGGCAAAAGAATCAGAAACTAGTGAGTGATCTGTCAACAAGAGAAGAACGAATGGTCTCCATGACAGAAACAAAAGAACAAATGATAGCACTGAGAAACGATTTTGAACGACTACGGTTGTTGGTAGAGCTTGTCAAAAAACGAGAAAAGCTAAAACAAAAGTATGCTTTAAATTGTACACAACAGATAAGGATACTTGCTCGGCAGTACTCTCCTGCAGTAAATCATTTGGAAGAAATATCAAATAGTCCTGATGATGAAGAACTGCAAGAAGATGAACAGAGAAGAGAAAAAGAGGAAGAAGAAGCTTTACATTTGCGTAGGCAGAAAAAGTTGGAACAAGAAAGAAAATTGCAGGAATCGGATGGCACAAGCTCTGATGGTTACGAATCTGAAGATTTGATAGAAGACATAGATCCAACACGGAAACTGTAATAATGTAAAAAAATTCTAGTTGAAGCGTGTTGTGGTTTATTTGTTAAAATACAGTTTATCCCAAGAATCTAAAAAATGTAAATAGTTTGTGATGCTACATACCTGCTGTAGAAGTGCATAATGATAACGACGAAAATGAAAACCAATGCGCCTACAAGAACTACTGTGGGTCCACTATAAATTTGTTAGCCAACGTGTTTAGAGTTACACTTTGATTCCTGGTGCTTCGTCATCTCCGAAGTATGTCTTTAGAACACCCTTATCGGTACCACCGACTGTTACACGTTGTGTTGCGCCAGATCCACCGGTATTCTTTCTAAAATATGTAAATATTCACTATAATCAAACTAACTTCTTCACTGTCTTCATCATCTTGTCTATGTGTTTCTAGGGAGTTGACTAAATAAACCAGCAAACTTTCTATGTGGCGTTGAAGTATTGGTTGATTAGATTGTAACGTTACAAAAAAAATGCTTGGTGACAGTTGAATTCAAACAACAAGACATCTGGGACAAAGAGACGTTACACAGAAGTGGTTCATGTCAGAAAGGTTGGTGTGCATTTACATTGGTTTATCGCTAGAATATATTTCGAAGATGGCGTGCTAGGAAATGAGATACCACCTCTGATACTCGAAAAAAATGTTCCAATACAATTATACAAGGATACTATACACACGATTAACAGACTTTGTCAAAAGACTGCCAAGAAGAAATATCTTGGAGTATTTGAAGTGTGTGCTTACTCTGCCACGTGCTGCATCATTGTTGGTGTAATCTTTGCCGTTTGTTTAGTTGGTTTGGCTTGTATAGCAGTAGGAGCAATGGAAGCCACAAAAACGAGACAACTTTTGGCAAGTTCACTGTACGATTCAAAGCAAAGAATCAATGACTTTTTGGAAGACATGAATAGAAATGAACTTCAAGAATTTGGCATAAGAATGGAGATGGGAGAAGAACACTCAGGTTATGATCTCGAGCTTCGATACTTTGTTGACATTACCAAGACAAATTAAACAATTACTGTTGTCAACCTAAGAAAAGATGCAACTGTTCATCTTGTGCATCATCGTTTGTGTCGCAGTTGCTCAAAGACCTTTCACGCGATTCTATTTGCCAAATGCAGTCGAAACACTCGCAGTATGCAATGACGGTACGCCAGCAGTCTATTATTTCAGGCCCAGCATAACGAATAGTACAATTTGGAACATTTGGTTAATGGGTGGTTTTTGGTGTTGGGATACAGAAACATGTAAACTCAGAGCAAGTCGCGATTTAAACATGGTATCATCGAAACAACTCCCTCCTACTTGGGACTGGGCAGAACACGGTACAATATTTGACGAAGACCAAAACAGAAATCCAAACTTTTGGAATGCAAACTCAGTGTGGGCTTGGTACTGTACTAGCGATGCTTGGAGCGGTGACGGATATAATGAAGAATTAGGGTTCGAATTTCGCGGAAAACGAGTTATTAAATCACTTGTAGATACACTAGCACACAAACACGGTCTAGAAAACGCTACAAAAGTGTTGCTGAGCGGTTGCAGTGCTGGTAGTCTTGGTGTATCAGTCAACGCAGACTACGTTCAATCACTACTCCCAATATACATCAAACACTCATACACGTACAAAGCAATAATCGATTCAGGATTATTTTTCGACATTCCTACATCCTCAGCACTGCCACAGAAACAGCAGTTTCAGAAAGGAGTACAACTCTGGAATGGCATACCGAACGAGGCTTGCAAAGAGATGTACAATGATGAGTTATGGAGATGTTACCTAGGAGAGTTTTTACTACCATTTATTGATGCGCCTATACTTGTTCGACAAGATAGAGTAGATTGGTGGCAGTTTTTATGGGGAATGAATTTGCTTGGTGACACAAAATCAGTGGATTTAGTGAAGAATGAGACACAGATAGCATACGCTACCATGCTTGGCGATAAAACTGTGAGTGTACTACAACATTTTCTTGAAAACAGAAAAACCAGTGATGTAGTGTGGGCGCCTGCTTGTGTGTATCACTGCATGCTTCAAACATCATTTTTCACCAGTACGACAATACAAGAGGTAGGATTATCACAAATAGTAGGAAATTGGTTTTCTAAAACATCTGCTGTGCCAAGCAAAATTGATTTATGCCACGGATTTTTATGCAGTGGCGATTGTCCCAAACTGTCATAATAAAGATAACATAAAAAAAGAGACTCCTTTACCGGGACTCGAACCCGGGTCTAGCGGGTGAAAGCCGCTCATCCTAACCACCTAGACTATAAAGGACGATACGAACATCTGTGTATATAGATCAAGACAATAATTTTATGGTACGATTATCTTTTCGAAAGATTGTTTTGTATTATTGTCATGTTTTGCAGCAACGAGTGTGGATCGTTAGCGATTAACCACCTAGACAATAAAGGACGATGTGAGTCAGACAGCAGTTCTGTAGGTGTTTATAATTAGGAAATAATATAATGGCGTGTAATGATACTAGTATCCTGTATTGCAGTAGTATCTATTATGTAGACAGCACATTTAAATATTACATACAAACTTTGATCAGCAAGTAATCTTTACATAATTAATACAATTATACACGCAACAACAAGAACGACTAGTCTATTGTATACGTGAGAAGCATCACTGGTAATTGGTGCACATGAACCAGCTGCATCACTAACTAGCGGAATAGAGTAGGTAACCACAGTCTTGCCTTCTGAGGAGCGAACATAAATAGCACAACCTTTGGCATCGAAAATGGCTGGACCTGAAACTGCGAATGGTAAAGTTTGTGTTGTATAGCCAGCAGAGATAGTACCTTTTGGCGTTAGAGTTACTGGACCTATTACTGTGTTGGTATCAATCAAAAATGTTGATGAGTCACGAGGGTCTACAACAACGAAACCCTTTCCAGTACCAGTATATCCTGGTACAACAAAGCTTGTACCGTTGTTACTGTTACCATCAATTTGGAACAACGTAGAGTTACCATCAGTACCACTGATCATTCTAGCAGTAGTATCTAGCTGGAATGTAACACCTGATGAGATGATGTATGTCTTTGCACGAAGTTGTGATGGATTTGTGATGTCTAGCGATAGTACACGGTACTCGTTACCATTAGGGTTGTAGTGAGTGGCACCAAAGTATACAGTCTTGTTGGCAATGTCGATTGAGCATGGAGCCGACAGTGGTGCAAATAGTCCGGAATCAACTGTCTGGAGGTCGAATTCTCCAATGACCTTGGCACCTTTGATATCTACCGCAAATACTTTGCTACCCTTGTTCGCAGCAACGTAGGCAATATTTGTGGTGTAGTCGTAGGCAGTACATACGGTAGAGGAAGGTCCTCCACTGACATCAATACCAGCAATTTTGTCTTGTTGAGTAATCTTAGAGGCCAAAGTGTCGACATTGTAGGTCAACAAGTAGCAAGTATCTTTTGCGCTATTGGAAGCCCACAAATAGATAGTTCTTGCATATGTCCATGCGCCGTTATATACAGAAAAAGATGGTCCTGGATTTCCAGTAGTTTTGACTCCAGTAGCAACATCGAACACCCAAATTGCGTTTCCCATGACTTCTACAATAGTTCTACCAGCATCGTCCCACATGAACGCTGGTGTTGGTCTGTAAAAGTACGAAGGGGCTGTGTAAAGAAGTTTTTGTTTTGGGGCAGTAATAGTAGATGCATTAATGCATGATAGGAGAGCATAACAGATACAAACGATGACGATCTGTTTCATTTTCTTGGTTTTGTTTCTATCAATTTCTTTTGGCAGGTGACTTTTTTCTTGTACTTTCTTGGAGAATTCGATGTTAAAAATAGAATATCAAAAACAATTGTAATCATCAAATAGTTCACTCTGTGTCAGAGTCAGCTCGTTTTTGGAAGCACCCAAGTTGTAGTCTTGTCATTTCTTGCATATCGTCTAATATCTTCTCTTTAGCTTGGTTGTTCTTGCTTGATTTTGGCTTATACTCGCTTACTTCACTCAAAAACTTGGTTACATTGAGGAAGATAGTTTTGGCAGCCTTAGTTTCGAATGCCTTCAATGCGTTTCTGATAAAAGCGATCTCAACGTCTGTTTGAAACGCTGCGTTCAAACTCATATGTGGCAAGTTACAAATAAACTCTGCAAATACTTCTGCTAATCTCTCTGTTAGTTTTCTAAAGATTCTAGTGGTAAAGTCGTAGTAGGCAATACTTGCTTCGTTAAAAATGGCACTCGATGCTTCTGGTGCATCATCAGATTCTGATATATTTGCCTTGTAGTTTTTGGTTATCTTTTCTACTCGTGAATGAACCAAGGCCAACTCTAATAGTATTTCTAGTACGAATGGTCGAATAGTAACAGGTTTTGGAGCATTTGCCCAGTTGTATCCACTTAGTAGGATACCTTTTTCAGCAAATTGTACAAGTGTTCTTGCCTTGTGTGAAACAAATCGATCTACTACAAATACACTCAACTCGTCGTATAAAAACATGACGCTATTCACATTCTCTTGCGCTTGGAATTGTGTACTCAACTCTTCAACTTCTTTTTCAATTTCAGCAAACGATTGTTCATCATTATCTGGTTCTGTGGCATTCTCATCAGATGCAATACTTGTCCTCTCTGATTTTGAATCGGATTCAGATTCTTCATCTTCATCGTCATCAGAACGTGCAGTTTCTGTTTCATCAATTTCACTTTCTGTTGCTGATTGGTCAGTTGCCGAAATTTGATCACCAATATCTTTCATGTGTGTTTTTTGTTTTGCTCTTCGGAATGCACTCACGAACGCATATATAACATCACGAATGATAACATTCTTTGTATGTGCAATGTTACTCAATACCATCAACAATCGACGTTCTGTTGGAGAGTCAAACGCCAAATGGTGAAGATTATCTGCGAATACTGATAAAGATTCCAACAAGTGGTCCGTAATGACTTTTTTCATTGGCTATTATTAGTATATTAAATGTCAAACGTACGTCATCTGGTCTTATGAATGGTTTCAGTAAATTGACAGTTTGTAGTACATGGTCCTTGAACCGTATCGGTAATTGTGTAATACTCAACTTTTCGTTAATATTTGTCCAATCTTCGTGTACATAAAACTTTGCAATTTCTCGTATCGATCGTGACCATGTTTCTTCGATAATGAATTTTCTCAATCCTTGAGCATAGTCTCCCAACGCACTCAAAAATACAGTTGGAATATTTGGTAACGCTGATAGTTTCTCCCAGCATCTAAGTACTTCTCCAACGCATGCACAAAGTACAGTTTGATGAGCACGTTCATCGTCCAAGTTGGCGATTGCGTTGTTAATCTTTTCTGCCAAGTTTCCAAACAATTTACTCAACAATTCTCTTATTGACGACTCTTTTGTTGCTTGCTCTTTTAACTGTTTTCTTTGTAACGTTTTCTGTTTCTGGTATCGACTTGACAAAATATTTTGGGACAATTGGAAAAAGTCAGGGACGATGAATAGGATCACTTGTATCATTTTCTGAATGGACGCTAGCGTTTCTAACTGTTGCAAGTGATCAAAATGTTTCTTGATTTCTCGTTGATTCAAGTTGAGTTCTGATTTGTTCTTTTCATCGACAAGTTCAGTGTATCGTTTATCCAAGTCCATTTGCTTTTTTCGTTCTCGTTCAATTATTGCTGATTTTTGTGTCCATTCATTCTCACACGATTCTAGCAATCTTTCCACGCACTTGTGCATTTCCGTCAAATAGAACCAACTTGGGTCAGTATCACAATCTAGTTCGAATAGATATCGTATCAATTGTTCCTCTTCCT
>JAESGV010001195.1_pt1 | contig 11007 bp, 4 predicted proteins | sample 9269781 | NCBI WGS metagenome assembly JAESGV01 (sample SAMN15741586, study PRJNA653496) | algae metagenome | isolation source: Tildeniella torsiva UHER 1998/13D and co-occurring heterotrophs from... | place: Slovakia: Slovak Paradise National Park, Hrabusice, Kosice Region | collected 2000-01-01
ACGTAGTACTACCATCTGCAGCATCGACAGGTGTTGCACAATGTCAAACCGTAAGGTTTGTTTCACTCAAGGCCAAACTTGTTTCCAACAACAAGACTAACTGTCAGTTACGTTTCAAATTGACATATGATTCGTGGCTATTGTACAAGATGGATTCATACAAAAAGTTTGCCATCAACTGCGGAAAGACTATGCGCAAAGAAAAGGGAGCAACCAGTGAAGTCGGTGGTTCAATCAAGAAGCAATCACAAGATGATGACAAGATTCGTGTACCTGGATCTGGAAGTAAGAGACAAAGCAAGTCAAAGAGAAAGTCTGTCAAAACAGAGGAACAAGACGATCACATGGATCATGACGACGATGAAGAAGAACACGATGAAGAGTTGATGTCGCCTGATTCACATCATCATCAATCTCCACACTCATTCAAGAGTGACGTACAATCGCCAGAACATTCCAAGGAATCTCATGACGCAGCACAAATGTCATCAAGACCAGCGTCTCCAGTCACACAGAGTGTACCTGGATATTTTATTTCACCAAATCGTGGTGCAATTGCTGGAGGCTATTTGGCATATATTCAGATCATCAATGCTCAAATTGAGATCCAAGGAGCGCCAGAGCAATCTAAAATCTACTTTGGCGACAACGAAGCAGAGATCCAACAAATCAACAACAATGCATTTTTTGTCAAAGTACCCGTACAAGCACAAGAAGGTGTTGTACCAATCAAGATTATTAGCGGAAATATCACCTTGACAAACAACCAACAACTCATGTTCGAGTACTACAAACCAACTGAGATTGCACCATCAGCAGAGAATAAGCGTAAAGCAACTGGAGTAATGCAACCACCACAAACTCCAACCAAGCGTGTGAAAGAAGTAGCTGTGTCCAAGTCAAACTACCGTCGTGAATGGGCTATTGTGATTGCCATTAGCAAATACAAGAGCAAACAATTGTTACACCAATCCACTTCCATCAACGATGCAACCAACTTGGCAAACGTTTTGGAGAAGAACTATGGATTCACAGTATGTACATTGTTCAATGAGCAAGCAACCAAGGAGAACATTTTGCAACTTTTAGTATCCATTTCTGAAAAGTTGTACAATGATGATTGTATCACGATCTATTATGCAGGTCACTCGATTCATCAACGTTACCCTAATGCCAACAACCACGTAGACGCGTACATTTGTCCATACGATTGTGATCCTGACAAGATTATCAACACTGGTATTCCACACCAAACGTTTGTCAACTATCGTATGTTTGCTGCAAAGCACATCCTATACATTATGGATACTTGCTACAGTGACAAGTTGCTCAAGATTAAAACTGGTACAAGTGATTTGCTAAGCAACCCAAGTGAGTTTTATGGCAAGAACCGTGCAGTACAACTGATCTGTGCAAGTTCAGATGTACAACAAATTACAGCAGAAGATAGACTCCAAGGATTGTTCAGCAAACATTTATTGAACGCTTTGGCAACTATGCGCTTTGGTAGACTCTTAGATCATGAGAACCAACCAATTCTCCCTGGTGAACTCAACTTTAGCACTGCTGATCAATTGGGTATGTACATCCAAGCCAGAGTCATGAAAGAGTCAAATGGCACTCAAGTACCAAACTTTGGAAAATTGGAAATTGATGATGGTCAGTTCATGTTCTTCCCTCGTACATCCAGTGGATACAACTCTGAACTTGAACGTGTTATCAGTTTAATGAGCGTATACGAAGAGTATCTACAAAACATGAATCTAGGAGATATTCACACAAGTGAGAGTTTAATGAACTTGTTGAAGATCAAGTTCTTCCAAGTGTCCAAGTTTTACTTGGATGCGTTATCATCACTTCTTACCAATCAACGTATCGTACTTCGATCAGATCATTACAGTTTCCATCGTGTCAACTTGACTGAAATTCTAAACACTGCAAAGAACTCGTACTTGGCAGTCTATAGACCAGTTGACGAATGGTCAAAGGCTCACAAGCATCAACTTGCAGACATGAACCACCAAATGTTGGTAAACAATAGACATGCCGTAGCCAAGAGAATTTTCTTGTTACACAAGAATCCAGAAGAAGAGAAGGAGCTCAAGGATGTAGTTGAGGTCATGAAGTATCACAGTAGTCGTGGCATTGACGTTCGTGTAGCCTTTTTGGAAGATTTAGGACATCGTCGTGACATTCCTCACAACTTGTCCATTATTGATTCTCGATTGTGTCATGTCCTCATGCGCGAAGATGAATATCCCAAGAGTGTCTTGATCTTCAATAGAAAGACAGTTGCTGACATGTACTACTCGAATTGGGTATACTTGTACCATGCAAGTATTTCACTCGAAGCCTATTTGGAGCAAATTCATGAAGATTCAAAGAAACCACCAGCACCAAAAGATGATATTCCTCAAGATGAATCTCCGTCGGAAAACTATTTGGCTGTCACCGATCCATTGCTATCATTCGACACAGAAGAGAATGTCAAGTCCATTCAACACCACTTGAACCCAATTTTGAAAGGTTTCAAGAATCGATTTGCAAGTTTGTTAACAGTACCTTCATTCTTGAATAGTACTGACCACAAACTCACCGAAAATGCAAAACGATTACTTTTCGAAAAATTCCAAAAGTTGAACATGTTCTATGAGAATGTTTTGACAACATTTTACAGTTTGGGAAGAATTGAAACCAATGCTCAATTCTATGACCGTCATCGTTTACGTTCACACGAACTCGAAAAGTGTGTAGATAAGAAATTACAAGCCGTAATTCCCGTTCACTCATGGAATGTTTGTCCAACAGTACTTTGTGAACCTCACTTTTCTATTGAACGTGTACAAGATATGGCAGAAATGAACAAGAGATTCATTCGAGCAAATCGTGCAGTAGATACACATATCATTTTCACATTCCACCAACAAGTGTTAACAGACAAACAATTTGATTTGAAGAGAATTGTTGGTGTAATTGAATATTTTGAACGTTGTCAATGCAAAGTACAAGTCAAGATTATGGAATCAATCGAACAAGTATTGTTGGAAACACCAGGAAGTTTTGTGATTATTGACGACTGTTTATGTCAAAACACAACTTTGAACGTGGAACAAGTTCCTCACACTGAGGGTAACAAGACTGATGAGAATACATATTATTTGAACACGTTGACAGCAGATAAGGCAGATGTAAAGCAAAAGCAAGAAGAATTTGCAACACTAGTTAAGAGTACAGTATCAGTAGAAGAATTTAAAAAGAAATGTTCAATGTAAATAGTTTATGGAACAATTTCATCATTTAGAGTTTTGTTTTCTTGAATGCCTAGTAACTCGAATCCACCATGTAAGTTGCGGAATACTTTTACGTGAATGTAGCCACTGTCTACTTGTATCTAGAATGTTAGAACATGTTAGCTCTGTACTTTGATGGTATAGTTTATTCCTGCTACCTGTTTGGTTAATAATGTTAATAGTATCGTACCACTTGAGTTTTGTATGCAACGGGAATGAACTTGCTGCTGTTTGAATTCAATTGGGAAAGTACAATTGGCTTGATGTGGCTTACTACCACAGCAACATCATCGTCGGCTGGTCTGGCGTCTGATGGAGATCCAGCGCTATGAATATCTGGTACACCTTGTACGAGCACTAAGAGAGCTGCAATGACAATAGCTAGAACGATGTATTTTTGCATTGTTTGTAGGAGCAATCGTTTAAAGTTGACCCAACAGAAACTAACTGCTTTATGCTCCATCTAATGATGGTTTGTTAATTTTACCTTGATAATATCCACTTATATCAACGAATAATTGCTTGACTTGACGTGCGTTAATAGTCTTGTAAGGAAGAGTGTCACCAAACTCTGTAGGGGAAATAAACAATCCTAACAGCGATTCATAGGCTCTCAACCATTTTCCATCGTCTATATGACTTGTTACAGATCCAGAAACATTCCATAATGAGAGTACAAACATAACATCACTTTCTTCGCTCTTGCCGACATGTAATTCGTAACGAGCTGATATCAACAGGAATTGGAACAGATACTGGTATGTACATACATGTGAACGAAGTACCTCTAATGCTTTTCGATCGCGTTTCCAAGCTGTTCTTTCCTTTACTTTGATATCCAACTCTGTTATTGATGATTCAAGCTTTTCTACCATTTCTTGTACGTGAGACATAATCTTGCCGAGTATGATACATTTCCGCATCTCTTTTTCGCTTTCATGTACTATGAAGATCGAAGAGAAATCACTCAGCTTCTCATACTTGTTTCGAATGATCATTGTGCACAGTTGTATGCGTTCTATCAGCCGCTTTGACAGTTCGTCAGTGCCATCAAGTGTAATATTGTGAGATTGCAAGAATTGATCAAACTTGGTGGTAGTTTCTTGTACTTGTTCAATCTTTCGTGCTAGAATACTCTTGGGATGATATAATGGTTCATATTGAGTATTCATGAACTGCTCAACGCTTGCGATAGTATTTGTGAACTTGTGATCACCAATAGCATATTTGTTACAAAGCGCAAGTACAATAACAAGTACTCTATCGGCAACATTGTGAGGTATAGCAAATGGATCCACATTTCCATGACTGACATGATCTCTTATGCGAATACCAGAATCCACCCAAATAAAAATATCAAACAAAAAGTTTGAAATGACAGGACCCAACTCGTTAAAGATTTTGTTTTGATCTCCTTGTCTTGTTTCAAACAGAATGTCTAATGTTGTATACAGAGCATCTTTCTCAGCGGTAATGAGTCTGTCTTCAACCTCATTAGAGCACACGTATATTCTCCGGATCGAGTGCTCCATGAGTGGGAATATCGAAACTAAAAAGTGAAAATATCTCTTTTCCATGTATAGATCTAGTGATTTCTTCCAACATGATAGCCACTGTGGTAATATAAACAATGATGTTTGAAACAAGTGTTCCTTAATATAGGGAGCATCTTGCGCAAGTGATGTGTGATCAACTATAGTTGGTCCAATATCAATATTAAAATCAAACCACTCTCTATAGTAGTACTCTCTACCTTGGAAATATTTCGAAACCAAGTCACCCAAGGATGCTATCAATACGAATAAGAATGTTGCGTATGAAGGATGAAACTCTTCTGGAGAGATGAACCCATGAATTGTCACGTTACGAAGGTTGAGTCCATTCAATGGTCCTATGAATGCCCGTAGCAGGAACACAATATCTTCACCAAGAACTAGTTTTAGTTCTGGTAGTAGGAATAATTCGTTGAGCTTGGTTGGAACTCTTTGACGTATTGAGACCATTGTTTTCTCATCTACTGTCGCAGTTACAGAGTTTTTGTCTTCTTGTTGTGCGTATAACCAATAATTGTGCAATACATCCTGTAGACCTCGTTCTAGGAAAGGTACAATACACTGGAATGATAGTAGCGCATCTCTTTCATCTAGTACGTCCATGAACATCTCAAAGATTTTGGCTGACTTGTTAGAAATTATTGTTAGCAGCCGTTGGTCATTCAAATAAGAACGAATTATCTTCCCGTTGTTCTCGACAAACACTTGTTGGTGCACACATTTTGCAACTTTGTGAATCGTCTTTGCAGATTTTGCGAATAAAATATCTTCATTTGTTGTGTCATCACCACGCACTAAGATATTCTTCGTCATCTTGTGCCACTTGAGCAATAATTTTTCGTCTAAATACGACTCAAATGGTTCTTCTAGGTCTTCGTTGTCGAACAGTACTAATTTACAGACTTTTGTCGATAAAGATGTAGTTTGTTTGTCAAGGTTTCTGTACTCCATATATTCAAGAAGTAACTCGTCTGTGAACTCAGTCTTAAGTTGTTTTCCTATCATCCACTCTTTCAGTAGAGCATGTTGCGTAACCTCTTCTGTCATTGTTGGTGCAATTTGCAGAGCATGGTTGGCTAAAGTTTACAAATAACAAAACGGCTTTGTTGTACATTAGGAACTGACGTCCAAAAGCTTTATTATCTCGTCATCGTTCTTGAAATGTGATGGCGGTGGTAGAATAAATAGTGTGGCACCAGCATCACCAACAGCGTTAATCTTTAGCTCAATCAACTGCTTGGAGAGCAACTCTAGAGTTGTGTATTCGTACATCAACGTCTCTTTGGTACTTAACAACTTGTTAGCCATGGAACATCCAAATTTCAAGTATTTGCAAAATACATTGTCGGCTAGATCTGCAGAAACAACTGTAACATCTTCCAACAGATTGTCAACTTGGTCGATTGCTTCTTTGAAGTACTCCTTGAGTGAATCACAACTGTTTGCAAACCCAATTACGTGCTCTTCTATGTCACTTTTGACTTCGGTCCAACCAGCAACAGCTTTACCTTCTGCTGCGCTTTCCTTGAACTTGTGCAACAGATTTTTGGTATCTACTCTTATTCTGTCCATAACTGCGACTGGTATCTGCATTTTTCCCAATGTGTCCCGAATGTCTTTGGCCTTTTGCGACATGTCGGGATGCTTGAGGCTGAGTAAGTCCAATCGCACTTCGTTGAGCTTAATTTTGCTCTTGGTAATAGTGTCTAGAGTCGTACTGTTATTAATAACAGTTTGAATAATTCTTGTCAAATGCGCTTTTTTGACGTGGTCTGAAGTGGCCTCTTTCTCGCCACAAATTATTACGGGACAATACTCCCTCGCATTATCGGCAGTATATATCATACCATTTTTGAATTGTGACGTGGTGTACAAAATCGCATCTGTCACGCCAGCTTTAAAATAAATAATTTGCTGCATCACAAAGTATAGATACACTCCGGACAGTATTACTATTGTACATACCACGAATGTGGCCAACACTTTCGCTGCTCGTTCGGCTTTTTCTAACATAGATGAACTCGATTGTGTTTCGTGCTTTATGATTAACTCCGAGCGAACAGGCAGTACTTCTTGTATCCGTTTGTCTACGTCATCGCTTTTCATGATTGTTTATTTTGTAAGAAAAGGGCTTCGGCTTCTGCATACTTGAACATAAAGAATAAACACGTGCCAATAGAAGGTTCTTATGCTTGCAAAGTCTTAATTGAATCTAATTGTAACGCAGCTTGTACCGGTCAATCAGTGTTTAGACAAAACATTTGTATTGGAATTATCTAACTAGAGTGCAAAAGATCGTGGTTACATGTCGACCACAGATACCAATAAGCGGAAGAGTACAAATGATGGCGATACTCTTCCACAGTTGCCTGCCTCTTACGACACAGAAGATGCAAAACTATTAGAAATGGTCAGGAGCTATGGAAACAACCCACAATCGCTGCGTAAACTCGTGACATCGTTACTCAACTCTGTAAGAGTTCTAATTGCACAATTTAACATTTTAGCTTGTTGGAGGAGTTTTCGATGCTCAAAATAATTATACTTTTCGAAACCCTGCGTCGGTGAATATTATATTTTCGATACTACCGTACTTGAATGACGAAATGCAGATAGAACTTTTAGATATGTTTATTGTACTTTTGGAAGAGTGCACGATAGACAATGCGATGTCAAGCGCTGTAGGCTTGACCGATACTATAGTTAAATTATTGAAAAACCACACCATACGGCACAGTAGCGGCTTAATACAACAAACAAAAGACAGTGTGCCACTATTGTCTCCTAATATTGTTCAAAAACTAATTTATTTAGTTGGAATATTGGGATCACTTAGCATAAACGTTCGCGAACTAAAAGGATTGTTGCGTTTGATGAAGAACGATGATTCAGAGTCACTTAATCAAGAACTTGCGCCACTAATACTCGAAGTTATTCGAAAAATGACTCGTAACGCGTGTCCGTCGAGTTTTTTTAACTTTGATGGAAACGAATGTGGTCTAGTTATGGACAACGTATATTTCCCACCTGCAGGTTATACATTTTCAGGTTGGATCAGAATAGAAAGAACATCACAAAACAACTCATACAGACTATTTTCATTCTTTGATCGCAAACAAAATGGACTAGAGGTACTGTTCCGAGGAAAGAATTTGATCATTCAAATCGTACAAGGTTTCAAGAGAATCACCAAAATAGTGTTTGACTTCTTTTTTCACACTAATCGGTGGTACTTCATCTCGTTCACTCATAACAAAAAGTTCTTACTCGCATCAGAGTTACATTTATACGTGGACGGAGAATTGAAACAAACAAGTGAACTGAAATATCCTGCACTGACCGGAAAACTAGCCTTTGGACATTTTTGTTCCAATGTACCGTACAGTAAGGAGATGGCCAAAGTTTATGGATTTTGTGGACAATGTGGTCCCATGGCTATTTTCGATCGTCCATTAGGAGCTCAAGAGATACAAAAGATTTTCCTATCGGGTCCCGATTTCCAATTCACTTTCAAGAGAGGCGATTCACAACCAAGATACTTTGATTTTCCAAACGTAGATCAATTTGCACAAAGATTGTATTTGGTGTACAATCCACGTGCGTGCAGTAGGGACGGAAAATGTCTAGACAATGGAACAATTAAGAAACCAGAAACATGTAATGCCAAGCTATTACAAGGTACATCTGTATTTATCTCTCGACATGTACGAGATACCTTTAATTGCATTGGTGGCGTAGAAGTCATTGCTCCACTACTTAAACTATTGAAAGAAGATTGGACTGTTGAGTACTCTATGTGTGCTCGAATCATTTCCATGTTGACGGAAATGTTACGAAACAGTAGAACCAATCAAGACACCATGTTACAGAACGGTGGATTCTGTACGTTAGGTTATCTGTTAACCAAAGTGCCGTCCAAGCACATCAACTCGGACACTGTCAAAGCACTACAAGGAATGATAGAATGTGCGTTCAAGCCTGGTAGTCCAATTTTGAGACATATTTATATCGACATTTTCATGAATTTCGAGTTGTGGTCAAACACCGAGTATACTGTTCATCGTAACATGCTACAGTTCCTCACTGATGAAGTTGGAAAGAATCCAGAGTTTTTCCATGATATTATCGGTGTACAACATTGTTTGGATATTCTTCGATACTTTTTCTGGTACAAGCAAGAGAAAGAGGAAGAAGGAATCTTGTACAAGCCTACAGAACGATACAAAGACCCTCAGATGATCTACACTCTTCGTTTGCAAATCACAGATGTTATCAAACTCATGATACGCAAGGGTATAACAAGAGAAGAACTGGCAGCAATAGAATTGTATGTTTTGGATTGTCCTGATGAACGACAAGTGATTGAGATGCTCAAATGGCTTCTAGAGCTCATGGACTCCGAGATTCCAAATCTACTCGACTACATGAACGAAGAAAAGTTCTATGATCCGTTCTTTACTCTTCTTCAACATAGTAAGAAGAACATACGTATCTATGCCATGAAAGTACTCGGTAAAATGTTAGAGAAGACAACTGCTGATAGAAGAAACAAATTCCAAAGCATTGGTGGTTACTACATCATTGAACACATGTTGTTAGGAAACGCGTTTGACAGTGAAACATACACAACACTCCTCGAGATCATTTTAAACCGTGTTAACTACAAAGTTCATCAAAAGATTCCATGCGACCTGGCACAAACTACAATTGACAACGTGTCATTGTTGGGACCCTTCTTTCACTTATTGTCTGAGCAAGACATCAAGTACCGTGAACGTGCGCTTCGTGACTTCAATGTTTTGTTAAAGTCTAGTGCCACAAATAGAACATTATTCGCGAAACAGTTTGATTGGCCAAATCTGTTACTCCAATTAATTGTTCCACGCGATGACACAACACAAAGAGATTCTCTCAAAGTTGTGTACGAGTTGGCTCTAGAAACACTTGCTATTGTCATTAACGAGCAGTTACAACAAAAAGACGGCTGGAAACTCTTACGAGAGTGTTTGTTCTTCATAGACATTCTATCAGAACGAAAAGAAATCGATGCCGCTACAGTCAAGATTACTTTGTACAACTATTTGCTTCCATTTGTAGTGGGATGCATACAAAAGACAGAGTATGACAAAGACCATCCATTTTGGAGAAACTTGTATCGTATCGTTCATTTGGTAGAAGAGTTTGTGCTCACTACAAAATGGAAACAAGATAAAGAAAAGAAGAAACCACAAGAGGCACCAGTTCGTTCAGAACACCCTCATAGAAGAAGTTTCTCGGAAGGTACACCAGTGACAATTAACGAGCCAAAAGACAATGTGTTTACACAAGATACCGCATCATTGTTCAATATTGGTCCCGAACAAACACTAGTAGAACAAATCAAGATCGTCAAATATTTAATGGTTGGATTTGACCATTTGATCAAAATGTCGCTCAAAGACAGTAAGGCTATGGAGATTTTACATTGTACATTATACGGTCACTCTGTCAAGTTTAAACCACTCCAAACAATTTTCAATTTGGCTTCTGATCTTACAGGAACATCTGTAAAGATCAGCGCTGTACCACTCCCACAAGCAAGTTTGTTTGTGAGTTTGTATCGTATGCAACTTTTCCTATTGCGCCATTTGGATTCCACTGAGGTCAACGATTCCAAACATATTATTAGATTAATGGCATTGTTATGCATGGACATTGAACATACTCGTGTTCCAAAAGCACAATGGAAAGTAGAGGTTACTGATGGAGAAACAAACCATATCCGCTTGTACTATGTTTTATCAACATTGTTTGTCAACATAGAAAGGGGTAATCGTACACTAGTTCCAGTGCTGAAGGCCTTCTTACGCAAGAAGCGTGATTACTTGTCTCTCAACTTGCAGAGTGAAGAAGGAAAAATGTTCATGACAAGAGAGCTTGATCGAACACGTATTATTGACCAAGAAGCATTAGACGAAGAGTTTCTAGTAAGAATCAACGACTGGAATGTTGTTCGTGAATCTGAACCACTCGTTGGATACTTGAAAGAAGCCAATCGCGAGACAGAAATGTTACTTTTGAAGTGGAAGAACAAGAGAGAAAAGAGTATCACTAGATTGGTCCAAATGTTGGAGAAACAAGCAAGTTCCGAAATGCCTATTTTGAAACGACTAGTAGCAGAATCA
>JAESGV010001196.1_pt1 | contig 11000 bp, 12 predicted proteins | sample 9269781 | NCBI WGS metagenome assembly JAESGV01 (sample SAMN15741586, study PRJNA653496) | algae metagenome | isolation source: Tildeniella torsiva UHER 1998/13D and co-occurring heterotrophs from... | place: Slovakia: Slovak Paradise National Park, Hrabusice, Kosice Region | collected 2000-01-01
CGAAAAAGTTTTCTAGAATGATAGGATCGTTGCAGACAGAACAACAAATAGATAGAGATGGATATCAAACTGCTATGACTTTGATTCGTGAAGAGTTGGAACAATTGAAGACGAAAAACTCGTTTCTAAGTGCACAGTTACAAGAGAAAGATAAAAAGCTGAAACAGTTGGATACTCTAAATGCAAAGTTGATGACTATTAACGCAAAGATTACATCAGAACACGAATTAGAAAAGTCGTCCAATGTCGACTTGCGGAAGAAGTTGAAGACTTGTGAGGAAGAGTGTGCTGTTCTGGCTCGTGAACTATCGAAGCGAAACCAAGGAACTGGCGCACAACACAACGAATATAGATCGAAATTCGAGGAGGTTCAGAAAAAGAATGGAGAATTATCGCAATTGAACGTATTACTAGGTTCTGAGATTTTATTTTTGAGGAAACAAGTACAAACTTTGGAGACTGAGATAAAGTCGAAAGAGTATGTGGTTACAAACGTAGAGTCAGTTAAAGCAGATATTGAATCTAAACTTGTACAAACAGAATTCGAACCTCTACAGCTGATTACAAGTGAGTCACCACAATCAGAACAGGAGAGCCCACTCGTAGAGTCTGATGAAATTGAAGAACCTGATATTGTCTTACAAATTACACCACCATCGCCACCACCGTCAACAAAGCTAGAAAAGCCATACCTTACACCTCCTAGAAGACCAACTAAACGAGACTCTAAGAGTGCTCCTAAAGTTCTTTCCAAGAGACCAAGATGCGATAGTCCATTTTCAAAATCAGTATCACCTGGTAGATCGACTAGATTAGATTCTGAAAATACCCAAACAACAGGATCTTACTCTGCTAAAGCCATATTTTCATACAGAGCAAAAAGCAGCAGAGAGATTTCACTAGAGAAAAACGAAATAATACAAGTAATAGACAAAACATTACCATCTTCATGGATAGGAATCAATTCAAAGCAAGAAATAGGTTCATTCCCAACGCATTGTGTCAAAATGATTAAATAGTCAAGAAATATTTTATCTTTTATTCTTGTAAAGCGTGGTTGTCTTGTCATCACAAAAAAGCACAAAATATGAGAAGACTTCTCTTGTTTGGGTCTGCAGTAGCAGCAGCAACGTATGGAACTACCAAAGCATTAGAAAAACCGGTTGTACTTTCAAACCCAAAGCCTGTAGAGGGAACAGCAGGAATTTGGTAAGACTGATCAAACAAATATTCTTACTGTGCCAGTATATTACGCCCAGATGGCAACAGTGGAGTTAATGGAATTATTACACTGGTACAAGATGGTGGAGCGAACGCGCCAACAAGAATATATGGTACAATTAACAACCTTGCTCCAGGCAAGCACGGTTTTCACGTTCATCAATATGGTGATCTCACAGAAGGTTGCAAGACTGCAGGTCCACGTTAGTCAACTTTATTTGTTGCATAACTCTTTAGATTTCAACCCTGCTAATTTGGAACACGGAGGACCTGAGTCTGAAGTTAGACATGTTGGTGATCTGTACGTTCATAAACACTTTCTAACAATGCAGTGGAAATGTTATTGCTGACGCAAATGGCGTAGCCAAGGTAGATATAACCGACAAATTAGTATCATTGGCTGGTGATCATTCTGTTATCGGAAGAAGTTTAGTCGTTCACAAGGATGAGGACGATTTGGGATTGGGAAACCATGCAGATTCTAAAACTACCGGAAATGCAGGAGCAAGATTGGCATGTGGAACCATTGGGCTCAAACAATATACGCCCGACAGAAAACCACTTGTGGAGGCAAAGAAATAAAGCTCGAGAAAGTTCTCTTTATTATTCGATACACCCAAGAACGAGAAATAACAGAACGCATCACTGATTTACAAAATTCTTGCCAACTGTCAAAAGCCAAACAAACATGTGACGTGAAGACTCAAAATTTTATGTATTCCTGCTGACATGTTATCGCTAAATATTTTAATGCAACTACTGCTTTGTGAATCAATTATTCGAGGTTTGTCTTATAGTACTCTACGTTTGGAGGCTATAGCTGTAAATTGGTAATCACGCTACAAATGAAGCTTTTGTAGTCAAACGGGATATTAGTCCAGAACGTTTATGTCATCGTAACAACGTTTGGAGGCAAACATGATCGGACAAGCTTATAGCAATATGGCGACAGAAGAAGCATTGGTTGCTGCTGCCTTGCTATGTGGATGGAACCTAAAGATTGATTACGAGATAGTACACCCTGGAAAAGCGTCAAGAATCTTTAGGGGTACTGCTAGAAAGATCGAAAATCAAATCGAAAAAGAACCCATCAAAGTTGTCTTGAAAACAACAAGTAATGAAATTATTTTTCTCATAATAATAGGACGGCATCCGCAAACATTCAAAGATTTGACAAAACTACGAAGAGAGGTGCGCTTTATTTCCCACATTAACACTCATAGTACGATGTCGTGAAGAGCACAAAAGGTAGTATACACGTCGTAGAATTTGTCGATTATATACAACGAGTTGAGGATGGAACAGATACTACTAGTCGCTTTGCGGCAATTATGCAGTTAGATTCAAACGGAAAAGATCTAGCTACATATATACAAAGAAACTCACCAATAACAATGCTTGCATTAACAAGCATATTGATAAAGCTCGTAGAAGCGCTACAGGAAGTACATGCATTTGGAATTATCCACAAGGTATAACATGATCAACTATTAACGTTTTTAGGACATCAAACCAGGAAACATAATTATCAACAACAATTTGGATCTAAAAATTATTGGTACGCGTTATTATTCATGTGTTTACCGTAGATTTTGGATGTGCAACAAGACTACGGGAAATAGGACAAAAGGCTACTGCGCTTTATTCGCATCTAGATGGTACCTGGGCTTACATGTCACCAGAGGTAAACTTTATTGCTTGACTAACTCGATGTAGCAAACAGGACGCATGAACAAAATGATCGACTACAGAACAGATTATTACTCGTTAGGAGTTACCATGTATGAAATGTTATGCGGACAATTACCATTTCTTTCAATGGATCCTATGGAGTTAATACGTAAGCTGAAATTTTTATGTTAACATTCTAGACTGTCACGTGGCGTATGTTACCGTTTCACTTTAACAATTCTAGGCGACAACCGGTACCTCCTCATATTATTTCTCCTCGTGTACCATTGATCTTGTCCAACATTGCGTAAGATAATTATATGGTACTAACAGACCTAGATTAAAGCTAATGATGAAAGATGCTGAAAACAGATACCAATCCTGTCACGGTATACTATTTGATTTGAAAACATGTTGGTCAATCATGCAACGAAGAGATGATAAACGACTGCATGACCATGATGTGTTCACATTAGGGAGACGAGATTTCTCCGAACGTTTTCAAGTTTCCAAATCGCTATATGGAAGATCGGATCAAATACGAAAACTATTGGATCTTTTCGACCAAGCACGAAATGGAATTGTCAATGTTGCGCTAATATCAGGCGCTTCAGGTTCAGGAAAAACAGCTCTTGTCAATGAAATCAGAAGACCAATACAAATGCGAGGAGGAATGATTGTTTCAGGAAAATTCGGTCAAACAACAGGAAATGCCATGGCATATAGTGCATTGATCGATGCCTTGCATCAAATTGTTAGATACATACTAACAGAAAGTGAAGGTATCTAAAATGTTTCCTTGTACCTGATTTTAGCAGAAAAAATTGATGTATGGAGAAAAAAAATAGAAGTAGCGTTAGGATCACAAAGACGACTCATTATGGAAGCCGTACCAGAGCTCGTTCGAATCATTCCAGAGCAAGAACAAGATGTGGTTTCTGCAGGAACACAATCCGACAATATGCATCGATTTATGATTGCATTTCAAAGGTATGATACTTTCATCTCTTACACGTTAGTTTGATCAAAGTTTTCTCGTCGGAGAAGAACCCACTTGTATTGTTTTTAGATGATATACAGTGTTGCGATATTGCCACCATGAACATTATACAGTACATTCTCGCCGATTCGGAAGTGAAACATCTTTTATTAGTTATGGCATATAGAGATAACGAAGTGAACGAAAGTACATTCCTCGCAAACTCGATACAACGTATTTCAGAAACGCTACAGAATCGTTTACACAAAATTCATTTGGAAGCACTACCCATTGAAGAGATCACCAAATGGTTAGTAGATTCGTTGAACCCAAGTACTAGTTTCTCAATAGATGAAAACGAGTTACTAGAATCAGAGCACAAGAGATGTAAAGAACTAGCCGAGTTTCTTTTGAAACGATCAAACGGGAATCCACTATACATTCAGATGCTCATAGAGAACATGTACGAACAAGGACTATTCATTGTAGAGAGATCCCATACCGAAAGAGTTAAAGATGCTGCTTCGAAAAACGGCAACGTTACCATCGACAGTAACGATAGCGTAAATAGTTCACATTCAAGTAGCGCTCCAGATATGGTCAAGTGGACATGGAACATGGAAGACGTTGTAAAGATGCAAGCGCATGATGATATTGTGCACTTGATGCTAGCTAGAATTGAGGGTTTACCTGAAACAGCAATAGAAGTGTTGAAGATCGCAAGTTGTCTTGGAATAAGCTTTGATTTGAGTCTACTAGCTGCTGTCATGAACAAGTTGGGGCATCACTACAACGTTGAAGTCATTACAGAACTGATACTACCTGCTTATGTCAACGGATTGATCACTTCGACGGCAGGAAACTGTGCATTTGTTCACGACAAAGTTAAATCATCTTTCTACAATCAGCTATCAGACACTACAAAATATCGTATACATTTGACTGTAGGACGATATATTTTGGAACAAAGAGAGAAAAGTCTACTGGATGTGAGCGACACAATCAGTAACCCGTCAAGTGACTCTGATTCAAAGTATGATAATCTTCTCACTGAAGGATTGTACCATCTGAACCAAGGAATACCACAACTACTGGAAGAAATCGATGAAAAAACGGCATTGCACTATTCAAGTTTGAACATGAACGCAGCAGCACAATCAAAGCAAGCTATCGCCTACGAATCAGCGTTAATGTTCCTGAAGAGTGCAATAGAGTTCTTCAAATTTGCACAAAAGAATAACGAAATATGGAGTAAGGAAAACCATGATTATGGATTCTCACTGTACTCGTGGTACTGTGATATTCTAGTTCTCAACCACAAGTATGAGGAAGCACAAGAAACAGTTGCGTACATGGAAAAACAAGGTCAAACTATACTACACAAAGCAACAACGCAGTCGATACTATTGAGTATCTTTGCTGCTACCAATGCGTTTGAAGACATGATCACTGTTGGTATTAAAGCGTTGAATATCTTGTCGATACATATTCCCAAAGAACAAGTACAAATCAAAAAGACGCTAGTCAACTATATCGAAGATATTGATAAAATACTGGAGAGAAGGACACTCACGGAACTATCGATCAACCAAATTACAAATGAGATTATTGTGATGAAAGATCAGCAGAAATCACTTGCTATGCGTGTCATGGCATCATTGTTTTTAGCTGCACAAGCTGCACGTAGTGATTTGTACCCGTTACTGATCACCATGTCTACGTTGCTATCGTTACAGCATGGTGTTGATGAAAACACTCCATTTGCGTTTAGTTTATATTCAAACTATATTATCACTCATGAAGCTCAATACAAGAACCAATATAGAGCATCTATTCAGAGAGCGTATGATTTTGGTACACTAGCAATGAGATTAGCTGATATGTCCGAGAACGCTGTTTTGAAGTGCAAAGCGTATTACACTTTTGCTGCATTCAATGCCACGTGGTTCAAATCACTAAAAGAAAGTATGCAAATAGTCGAAAAGGCGTACAACTTTGGAGTAGACTCTGGAGAGATTTTGTTCTCATCACTTGCACGTGCCTACCACGGTACCAATATGTTCTTTTCAGATTCACATCTAACGCACACTGGAATATCGATTGATAATCACGTTAGCTATTTGGAAAAGATCAACAACAAGGACATGGAAGATACCATGCGAGGATTCTCATCACTTTTCAAAACACTACAAATTGCGTTTCATGAATTTGACGATACTGCAGCTGTGAACCACATGAAAGAGAAGAAAATGTTATTCTCACTCACAGAGTACCTCATCGTGAAAGGATACATACTCTTCATCTTGTCTGATGGTGAAAACAGAAAAGAAAAACTAGCAATTGCTTACAAGTGTTTACTCAAAGCACAGCTACACATGAGTGTGATCAAAGGTCGTTTCATCGAATCTGTACTGAACATGTTACTAGTAATCGTACCAACTTCAATGGAAACAAACGAAAATGTTGTAGAAGATTCCACTGTGTATATTAATAGACTAGCGTCATGGGCAGAAACAAGTTCACAAAACTTTTCTCCAATGTATTTACTCGCAATGGCCGAGTTGAAACGTATTGAAGCTGCCAAGGTAGATGATACTAGTCCTGGTGGTAGAGGACTTGGTACTGTAAATATAGCTCGTCTTCAAGCAGCCGATATGTATAATAGAGCAATCGTAGCGGCAGAGGAAGGTGGATATTTCTTCCTAACTTCACTTTCTAATGAACTCTGCGCCAAGTTTATTCTTGGTGCGAAGAATTATCCAAATCAAAAAACATTGGGACAATTCTACTTGGAGCGATCATTTTATGAGTATAAGAGTTGGCAGGCGTTTGGAAAATGTGCACTACTAAGTTCAGTTTACCAAATTGATTTGGACCACAATTCATCTGCATCGACAACAGAATCAAGAGGTTCAAGCACAATCAAAAACAATTCACACTCTGTTGCGACAATTAATTCCCAAGTATTTGAATCCCAATCTATTTTCTTATCAAGTTTCACTAGACCGACAGCAAACACCATAGACGAGTCGAACATTCTAAAGGTATGTTTTTACTATCCAATTAACCACATAGATGGACATGGATTCGATTATTCGTGCAAGTCAAGTCATTTCATCGACAGTCGATTTGAAGAACCTTTTGCAAAATATTATGAAGATTATAGTCGAAACAGCAGGTGCACAGAAAGGTGCTTTGATTTTAAATAATCTCATAGAAGCCGAGTACTTGCCTACCGGTACAATCATTACCATGCAATCCAAAGACCTATCCAAGTGGTTAGAAGGAAGCAAAACAGTAATTGATTATGTTACTCGCACGTGTACTGCAGTAGTAGTCGGTTCCGCTACAGAAGAACAAGAAATAGGATTATCGTTCGATCCGTACATCAAATCTCACAATGTCAAGTCGGTACTGGGAATGCCGATCATTTACCAAGGAGAACTAAAAGGTGTACTCTATGTGGAAAACAATTTGATCGCATTTGCATTTACCGAAAAACGAGTGCAAATTTTGAGTATATTGGCTTCACAAATGGCCATTAGTCTCGTATTAACAAAACAAGTCAAAGGAACAATTCAAAAAGCAGAAAAGAAAACAGGTGACCAAAAGAAACGAGCAGAAAAGGCAGAATCGAATCAAAAGAAACAGGAAGAATTCATCGATAGAATCTGTCACGAAATAAGAAATCCCATTCAAGGAGTATTTGGGAATTGTGACTTGTTAACTCAAAGTTTACAAAATATAGAACATGAACTGATACAAGCGTCGCATAGTAATAGTATCGTAACAGTTAGTGATACCATCAACAATGCCGTTCAACATGTAATGAATCAACATTTTCTTAACAATCTATAGATTTTCCCAGTCATGAAAGAAGCTGTAGCTACGATATACTCTTGTGTGAAACATCAAAAAGTAATTACCGACGATGTACTCACACTATCAAAAGTATGTTTTATAACTATACATCTCATCGTTCTAGTTGGAAGCAGGTCAAGTATCATGTGTTATGGCACCATTTGACGTTGCTAGTACAGTCAAATTAGCTTGTAAAATATTTGAAGCAGAGATTATCAATAGAAGTTTGGTACTAGAACTTGATTTGGCTGCAGTAGAAGGAATGACTGTAGTGGGTGATTCTGATCGATTGAGTCAAGTATTAATGTATGTTTTTATCGACATTTCTAACATTGTAGCAATTTGATCAGCAATGCGATTAAATTTACTCGATCACATGGCGTGATTACAGTAGCTATGAGAATTACAGAAATGATAGAATCAGATAAACTCATACTAAGTGTAACAGTACAAGATTCAGGTATTGGAATGGAACAAAACGAAATGGAACGAATCTTTAGTCGATTTGTACAAGCAAACCATAGAACGTATAGTGAATATGGTGGTAGTGGATTAGGACTATTTATTTGTAAAAATCTAGTGCAACTAATGGGTGGAACTATTAATGTAGAAAGTGTCAAGAACAAAGGTTCTAAATTTACGTTTACTGTACCTTGTACCAAAGTCACTGTTAGTGTTGTACCTGTTGGTAGTACAACAAAGAGACATAAGAGTTTACCACAAATTACAACAACTCCTGGAACATCCAAGAAACAGTGTAATATTTTAATTGTTGAAGATAATTTGTAAGTGAGTGATAGTGTATTAATACGCATAGAATCAATCAACGAGTATTGGTGAATATTATCAAGAGCTTGGGACATACTCATTGCATAGCGAATGATGGTATGGAAGCAGTAGAAGTATTTGGAACATTCGGAGATACATTCGATCTATGTTTTATGGATATTGAAATGCCAAGGTTGAATGGACATGAAGCAACTGTAAGAATTAGGAAAATGGAAGCTAGTAAAAATATGACGCCAATTCCGATCATTGGTCTGAGTGGAAATGCAAGAGAAGAACATATGAAAACAGCGATCAAATCTGGAATGGACTTTTACATTGTGAAACCATACCAAAGAGTATGTAAAAAGTTTCGAGAAACTAACATGTTAGTCTGAAATTTTGGATATTTTGAACAAATATTTACCAACGTAACGACTATTTATTACATGCGTCTGGTTTAGAAGTGCTAGTAGACGCTGCGCATACATCTCTAACATAATCGCTGTACGAACCTGCTTTACATTTCTCGCCTCCAAATTGGCAATACTCAGTATTTTGCAAGTACATTGTTGGTGACCATCGTACTCCGCGTGCGTCAGTCGAGTTGATCGATTGTGTAAGTAACATCTTTCCTTGACTGCCAAATGCACAAGTATTTATCTTTGCACTAAAGTGTAAGCAATAAAAATGAACATACTAGTCGATTCCAACCTTATTTGCGCAATCTTGTACAACTCGTGGAATGTATGGCATTTGTGGATTGACACATGCTAATAGTTTGAAATAGTCGTTGTTATTTGGGTACAAGTTTTGTGCGCAAGCTTCTAACAAATCTCCCTCGACTTCAGTTACTCCATGAAGAGATTTAAATCCGTATTTTTGTGTTGCGTCAACTTTGGCGATAAAGTATACTTTGACGTCCATTATGCTGTTTAAATCTTTGTACAACTGAAGAAATACGTTATTATAGAAATCTTTGACGTCTGGACATTTGCTCATAACGAATAACTCTACGTTTGCTTTGTCGCTAGCGCTCAACACGGTGCATACGAGAACGAGTACGAACAATACGACTGTCTTCATTTTGAAAAACAAACAAGTTTACACAAAACAGATGTTGAACACAGAACAAGCACAGAACTTGTTATACCAAGGATACATAGTAATTGACAATTTTATTTCGAACGAAGAGTGTATTGGCATACGAGACGAGATTGCTAAACTCCATGCAGAAAACAAATTGAGACCAGAAATTGCAACGGAAGTAAACGAACAAGGCGAGACTATGACAATAGACGAACGACCTTTCTATGCCCTACGACTAAATAAGCATACAAATGAGAACACGCCACTTTGTGACAAGTATTTATCGAATGAGCCAAAACGCATATGTCGACTTGTAAATGAAGCACTAAACTCGGATGTTAGGCCCAAGAAATTTGCTCATTACACCACAATTGATAAAAAATCCAACGAAATGGGCTTAGTATCACGAGTGGATGTGGATAACGAATACGATTTCAACAAACTAGCATGTTCGTCAGTAGTTAACGCACATCTACCAAAACACCTGGACAACAATGGCGTAGATTCTCAAGATCTGCGCAAACTAACCTGTATATTATACCTTAATGATCAATGGGACAGTGCAACAAACGGTGGACAGTTACGAATCTATCATCTACAATCCCTATTTAACAATTCTACTGAATACATTGACATTGATCCAGTAATTGGTAGAATGGTTCTATTCTGGTCAGAGTAAGTATAAATTCTATGTTCTCACACTCTTAGTGTAATGGTTCATCAAGTCATTCCAACAATTTCCAATACACCACGGTACACATTAACAGTATGGATACCGACTACTTTTCCTCAACACGTTCATACCGATCACTTTTTAATGAATAAAATCTTGAATAAACATTTTTAATATAAAATTTATCTGTTGTACAATTTAACTTTTCACTTGGCGACCTCTACCATCAAAATCAAAGTTATCAAAGTTGGCACCTTCTTCATCTTGAGCAACTTCTGCAAAACTGTCAATAGCTCTTTCTTGTGTAAATTCAGGGTCAAAGTATTTGGTATCATCTTCCTTGATTTGTGGAACAAATGGTGGACGTAGGTCACGCTTGAACATGGTGTCCCAGTCAATGTTTGAGAAGAATGGATGAGCCTTGATCTCGGCTGCATCAGTTGGACCAGCACCCAATCTCTTGAATTCTTCACGTTCTAACAAACCACGCAACAATGATTGCGCATCGGCTGGTACAAAGTTGGGGAATTTCAATGGAGCCTTCAAAATGAGCTCATACATTTCGTTAATGTTCTCAGAGTAGAATGGTGGTAAACCAACCAACATTTCGTACAATAAAACACCCAATGACCACCAATCAACAGCCTTTGCGTGTCCTTGACCCTTTAGAATTTCTGGTGCCAAGTATTCTGGTGTACCGCAGAATGTATAAGTTGGTGTTGCATTACTAATGTGAGTCTT
>JAESGV010001197.1_pt1 | contig 10994 bp, 6 predicted proteins | sample 9269781 | NCBI WGS metagenome assembly JAESGV01 (sample SAMN15741586, study PRJNA653496) | algae metagenome | isolation source: Tildeniella torsiva UHER 1998/13D and co-occurring heterotrophs from... | place: Slovakia: Slovak Paradise National Park, Hrabusice, Kosice Region | collected 2000-01-01
CACAAATCGATTCTAACGCCAACGCAGCATTTGAGTGAACCATAGTTGTGATTTGACGCAATCTTCCATCCATTAACAATCTAGAACTTGGTCTAATCTCGAAAAGATCCTTGATGTATCTGCTCAATCTCACTAGTAGATCAACAGACATGTTTTTGCCATGTGCTTTGACTAATGCGTAGATAAGAGCCAACCAATTGCCTGACTTTTCGTCTAGCGTTTCTGAATCGAGTTGTTCACGTTTCGGAATGTTTTGTATCATCTCATCTTCGATGAAAGCAACTCGACGACGTTTGTTTTTTGGTGTACCATCTGTGGTAATTGTTTGTTGTGTTGATAATAAAATTGTGAATATTACATCGGCTGCCAAATCCATGAAAACTCCTCTTCGTTCGTCTTGAATAAACTTTTCGCGATCAGTGATACTGTATTGTTAACTTTTTGAATTAAACTCACTTTTTCGTATGTTGATTGAACAATCTTGCAGAATTCAAATCTTTTGTTACTGGTTCTAGAAGATCGCCAATAAATGGGCAGTCTTTGCTCTCGATCTGATACAATCGAAGCACAACTCTCAAAAACTGTATGACACCAATTTTGACCAAGTCTTGATGCGTATCTAACCAGATTCTAATAAGTCTAGAAACAATTTTCTCTGCGAGTGCTACAATTGAACTTGATAAATCAGCTGCGTTTTGACCTGCAAAACGATACAATGCGCGCAAAATGTTCAAATTGACACGATCTGCACTTGTCGAAGTTCCTCCTCGTCTGTCCGAGAAAAATGTTGCGAAAAACTCGACGATATCTTTTCCATGTTCTGTTGCAACGTCCTTAGGATAACATCTCAACAACGATTCTAACGTCAACGAGTATTGAACACCTTCACTTTGATCGATTTCTTCTTTTGTTAACAAATCTGCAAGCGTCTCAAAAAGACCTATTTGTTAGTAAACACAACAAGATGGTACTCTTAAAAAACTCTGCGTCGATTTTGAGTGCATAGTATCTGTTCGCTGCTAAGTTCCGCAAAACGTCACTGTATGCGACTCCAAAGTTTTCTCTCTTTCCTGTGTCTTGTAACGACGCAAGTGCTTGTTGTTGTATCAATTTTATGCAATTGGTTTGCAGTAAATTCCTCGACTCTGTGCTTGATGTAGGGCTATCTGCATTGTCTAAACGATATTGACTTGTTAAATTTGTAAGTAATACCTCCAACGTTTCCATAAGCGGCCAACGTGTTAATGATCAATTTCGTAGGTTCTGAAATATCTGATTTAAACGATTTCGTTGTTCCCTTTTTCGATTTTGATTGGTGCGCATATTCTGCATCGACTGCCTCGAAAAGCTTTGCGACAATTACAGACCATGTTTTAGGTGCTACTGGTTAGTTTTTGTAGTGAAACGCGTACGTATGCTTCCAAGAGTGCCTTCTTTTGCTCTGCTTTGTACGAACGTCTTTAAACTGGATACTCCATCTTTTCGCTCTTTTGTTTTACTGGCTCCTAACTGTGTATGTATCAAGTTCAGGTCTTCCTTAATGCCCATGTCTGCAGCAAACACGTCAAAAATTCGAACTTTTGTAAAATAAAGTTTTAATTGTCAAAAGATGTCACAATGTGGTGTTTGCTCTTCTTTTTGTCATTATCATTAAGTACTTCTTTTAGCCTTGGGCTAGTTTTCAGTAGAGGATCATTCGTCTCAAAATGAGCAAAATCATAGTACATTATACATTCATAATCATAATCTAGCTCTCCATCTATATTATACGTTGGTTCATTCGGTTTTGTAGGATTATTTTGCTCTTCTGATGAATCTCGCACTTCTGCTTCGTCATCTACTCGCTTCTTTGCATAGTAAGGTCCCATATCATCAAAATTATAAACCTGCCGTAGCGTTTGGTTAAAATCTTTTGGTTGTATTTCACAGTTTGGCGCAACATTATCTCTGTATAATTTAATTTGTTGTACAGATCCACCATGCCGTTCTGAAATTTTCTGCTCAACAATATGCAAGTTTGTAGACTCTAGCATACGTAAGTCAAAATTGAGAGCTCGCCAATTCATTAACCGTACATGAACTTTCACCCATTTATCTTCTACCGATTCGAATGCTTTTTTCGGCGGTGGTGTATAGTTCTGACTCATTTCGTTCAGTAATTTTGCCATCGGATTCGCTTTTTTGGGAGCTCCCTTTTTCTTTGTTGGCATTTGTGGTTGTTGTTACGTTCGATATTATTGTTATAGTCGTGCTGGAACAGTTACGTTCTTAGCGCAATTTCTTGAGTCAACTTGGTGTAACAATTGCTTCAGGTAAGGCACTCTAACTCACAGCTGTCACAAATACGAAACAACCACGACGTGGTTTTTATTTCCTTGATTTGACCTTGCACTTGATGACACTTTTAGCTACTCAACTGTAGCTATTTCGGCAATCAAACAGCTGTGTACTTCATCACAAGTTCAATTTGAGTTTGATGTGATGAGCGAGGAGTCAGTAGATATTCCAAACGATACAATGATAACAAATAACGATGACGTAAAACCTACACCTATAACGATACCAGATGACTCACACAATATCATCATTGCCACAGATGACGATAGGGAACTTGACCAGATAACAGATGATGGTGATTTGTCCACTACAACCCGCAATGTCCGACCACAGCCAAAACCTTCGATTTCTGCACAAGCAAAAAATCCCTCATTTGCAACCAAACCAGTCCAAACTCTAAATGTAGTACAAAAAACACGGCGAAGAATACGATCATGTTCCAGTCAGCTTTTTCAATTAATTATTATTCTTTTATGTCTGCCGTTATTTTTTACACTATACATTCCAACAGGATTTGTATTATGTTGTTGCTTTAAACGAAAGCAAAAGACCGATGAGTATTCAACGTTCGAATTGATATTTTGTTGGCCAGTTGTACTGTTTAGTCCAACTGGATAAAAACCGGGAATTGTACTCTCGGCTCAACAATAAACAAGACACGTCATTAGAGTTTGTGGCTCTTTCTTTGTTCGTATTTTTGACAAGTTTGACAGGCAGTTAAACATCACAAAAACGCAACTAGTTCTGGGACGCTACTGCATGAGGTATGGAGCAAGACGGCTATGATGATGTTCAATCCTCCGAAACAGTGAGTGCGAAAACATCTACTCGCCCACGGAGAAGTGTCGTGGTGAAAGCTCCCATACGTGGAAAGTCAGAAGTCACCGACAGTACACCTGCTCCTGTTGCTGTAGAAGATAATACTAATGCTACAGAAACAACCACGACAACCAGAGCACCTAGAAAATCAGTAGTCGTAAAAAAACCAGCCACAACATCAGAACCAACAAACGACACATCATCAGAATCAACACCATCAGTCGCATCTCGAAAGAAATCAACAGTAGTAAAATTGGTAAAACCAGAAGCACCATCGGCAAACGATAATGACTACGAGGAAACAAAGGATCCCACACCATCAGAAAAAGTTGAGCCTGTAATCAAACGCAAAGCGACAATATTAAAACCAAAAACAACACCGAAAGAAACAACAGAGGATGGATATGACGATGCAACAGAAGGAACAGTGGAAACAAAACCAGTAGAGAAGAAACCAACCGTTATCGCTCGTGGAAGATCAGTAATGATCAAACCCAAATCGGTAGACGATGTACCAGCAACACCAACGTCACCAGAGGAAGGTTACGACAACGAGAAGAAAGAATCTGTCGAAAAGTCGAAAATCGCTAGAAAGAGCACCATCATCAAACCAAAGACGGCATCAACACCAAAAGATACAGATGGTTACGACGATACGGAAACAAAAGAGGATATTGCACCTAGTGTTTCCGTTACTGTAGATGCAGAGCCAAAATCTGAAGAAGAAAAACCAGTCAAAAAGATCATCAGAAGAAAGAGTTCTGCATCGTCAACAGAGCGACCAATTATTGATGATATTCCAAAAGAAACAATCGAACCAGTGAAAGAAGAAATTTCCACTGATGGTACAGATGCAAAACCAAAGATTATCAGAAGAAAGAGTTCTGCTTCGAATACTGATAGACCAGTTACCGAAGACGCACAAACACCTTCTGAAGATACAACTGCCTCCCGACCTCGATTTGTACGAAGACTAAGCAACGCTGAGAAACAAGAGGGTCTAGAATCGGGTGAATCCACTCTAGAAATTAGAAAATCTCCACGTGGTCGATCGTTATCAAATAGCTCACAACTTGCTGTACCTACTGTTGGTGAAGTTGTGGAAGAAAAGACAGAAGAATCAAAGAATGAGCCAAAGGTTGCCGCTAAGCGTGGCAAATCCATTATTGTAAAGAAACCCTCCACACAATCAGTCGATGAACAGCCAGCAGTACAAGAAGCGAGTACGGACGCTGTACCAACTAATGATGAGACTAGCGAAAAGAAACCCAATAGGGTAATTGGAAGAAAGAGCGTTATGATCAAACCAAAAACTACTGCAGAAACGCCAATCGAGGGTGTTGTCGCTGAAGAACCAAAATCGAACGAAGAAGTGGTAACAGAAACTACAGAAGCCGCTGAAGAACAAAAACCAAAGACTCGTAATAGATCCGGTGTAGTTCGACAAAAACCAATTGATGCTCCATCGGTAACTATTTCCGCAGAAGTTCCAACAGAAACAGTTCAAGAGCCTACTGTTGAGCCTAAGAAAGTCGGACGTGGAAAGTCAATTCTCATCAAAAAACCGGAAACAACCTCACAATCTTCCGAAGATGGTTATGACGATGCAGAACAAAATGCAGAATCTATTGCGCAAAATACTGAACCTACTACCGAAGAGCCAAAGAAAGCATCACGTGCGAAATCTATTGTTGTGAAAAAACCAAAGACAGTCGCAGTGGAAAGCACAGAAGGTGGTTATAGCGATGATGAGAAGCCTACCGATCAAGCAACGACTCCTACTCCTGAAAAGAAAATACGAGGCAAATCCGTAATGGTAAAGAAACCATCAGTTGTCATTGCACCAGAAACAAGCGAACCAATAGAAGATAGCGAGGCTACAACGGAACCAATCACTACAGAACCAAAGAAGGCCACACGTGCAAAATCTATTGTTGTGAAAAAACCAAAAACGGAGAACGTCACATCAGAAGAGGGTGGATACAGCGACGAAGATAAAGAATCAACTGTAGAGAAAAAGGAACCAGTTACAGTTTCTCGCTCACGATCGCGTGTTGTTCTCAAAAGTCCCATGATTGAAGAATCCAACGCGGCTAGTACAACTGAAGACGCAATTGATGACTCTACAGAAACTACTCCAAAGGTTGTTAAGAGAAGAATCACCGGTGCACCAAAAGCAAATGCACCTGAAACATTGGAGCAAGATAGCGAGCAACCTACTGAAGAAGCTAAACAACCTATCAAACGCAAAGCAACAATCTTGAAAAAACCATCCGTTGCACAAGAAAATGACAATAGTGAACATACAACTGCAGAACCTACTGAAGAGAAAATAACAATCAAACGCAAGGCTACTATTATCAAACCAAAAACAGATAAAGTCGCTAACGAAGATGATGGATATGGTGACGAAGAGCCAGTACAAGAAGAAAAGCCAGTAGTAGAGCCAAAGAAGGTTCGTGGCAAGTCTATTGTTGTGAAAAAACCAGAAAAGACCGCGGAACCAACAGAAGAGGGATATGATGATGCAGAGCCAACTCCAGTGGAAGTTGAAAAGCCAAAGGTCGCGACTCGTGGAAAATCTATTATTGTTAAGAAACCACAAACACAAACTAATACTACCGAAGAAGGTTATGGTGAACCAACTACAGAGGAAGCACCAAAACCAAAAAGAACGGTTACAATAAGAGCAAAGTCTGTAATCAAGAATGATGCTCCAACAGAAAGTGTAGAAACACCTGAACAAGCTCCAGAGCCTACTATTGATCCAACACCACTTGTTGCTGCGTTACAAGCCATCAATGCAGCACATCGTACAAGATTGGCTTTTACTCGGGAAACATCACAAGTTATTCTACTTCAATCTATTGTTCGTGAACACGTTACTCGTCGTTCATTTGAGAAAGAAGTGAAACGTGTGACACTGATGCAATCTACTACACGCGGAAAGAAGGCGGTTGATGTTGGTAAACAATACATGGATAGATTGATAACAGTTCAATCACTCGTGAGAACCAAGCAAATTAGGGAAGCAAACCAAAAATATCTAGGACAGACAACCCTACTACAATCACTTGCTCGTACTGCTACGATTTCGCGTGGAGCATTGAAACAACTAGAAAAACTTCAAACGTTGCAGTCGTTATCTAGAGGTGCCTGCGTTGCGAGAAAGTCGAGTGGAGATTTGGAAAATGTCTCGCTATTACAATCTATTGTTCGAGGATCATCACACCAGAAAACACATGCTAAGAGTGTTACCAGAGTTGATCTTTTGCAGTCACTAGTACGAGCAAAGAACATTCAACAACGCGCTCATGCGACACACTCTCGTATAATACTTTTACAGTCGCTTGTACGAGTTAAAAGTGTTGAGAAACAAGTCACAAAATCGTTAGAGAGATGCAAATTACTACAATCATTAGTCATAACGAAATTGGTTTCTATCGAAACTGGAAAATTGCGAGAACAACTACTCAACCAACGCGAGAATAGAACTCTAGTTGTACAATCACTTGCACGAGGTCAGAACACGTACAAGAATTTCTCTTTGGCAAAGAAGCGACAAGCATTGCTTTGTTCACTCATTAGAGGACGTCGTGCTAGCGCTGCTCTTACAAAAGACAAAACTAGGCTCCTCAACTTGCAGGAACTTATTCGTTCGCGCCTAACGCACAGCAAAGAGTATGCAAGTCGAAGAGAAGAGATGCGTGAACAAGTCATGACCAGTAGAGCAACGACTCTTCAGGCATGTGTTCGTTCTAAACCTATACTACACTCGAAGAAAGAAACACTCGCAAGAGTGTCCCTGCTGCAGTCACTTGTTCGTACAGCGTTACGTACAAAGGCCCACGCTAATACGACTAACAATTTGATTATTGTACAAAGCATAGTACGCTCGCGTGCTACTGAAGTACGAACCAAACAGTTGAAACATGAACGTGATTTCAAAACATCTCGTGCAACATTGTTCGCAGCACTGTATCGATCAAAGCCAATTTTCCAAGCGAAACAAAACGCTATTAATCGCGCCACGCTAGTACAATCAGTTGTTCGTTCGTTACTTATAACAACAAAGTGTAACGAATCGTTAAACAAGATTGTTTTGCTACAAAGTTTGGCTCGTACAGGAGTTGTTGCTAAACAAACAAGAAGATTAAGGCAAAGCACTGACGATTTACTTGCCAAAGCAGTGATTCTAACCTCTTTGATTCGTTCACGACCAATTTTACATGCCAAGAAGCAATTCATTGATCGAGTTAAAGTGTTGCAATCGTTAGCGAGAACAACTCTCGAAAGCGGTAAGAAACAAGTAGCCATGAATCGCATAAATATGATTCAATGTGTTTCTCGTGCATTTGTAGTGCAAAAACAAGCAAATAGTATGAAACATGCTGCCGTCACTTTGCAATCAAGAACACTAGTACTACAAGCATTAGTTAAATCAGTGCCAATACTACGCTCCAAGACACAAACTTTGGCAAAGATATCCCCGCTTCAAGCACTTGCAAGATCAAAGAAACAACTTGACAGTGATACTATTGCCAAGAAACGACTAGTTTTACTTCAAGGTCTTGTTCGTACAAGAGCAGCCGATGCTCAACTCAAACGTTTGAAACGTGCAACTCAAATCAAGAACCATCAAGAGTTGTTTGCCACTACCGCACAATCCGTTGCTCGTGGAAACGCTGTAAGAGCTATCCACCACAAACAAGTCAATAGAGTAGCCGGTTTGCAATCATTGAAGAGAGGCAGAACTGCTATTGATGAAATGAACAAAGCTCAGGCACGAATTGTGCACTTGCAAGCATTAGTTCAAGGATTGAACAAATTAAACGCCAAGAATGCTCATTTGGATAAATTGGTAACAATGGAGAGCTTAATTAGAGGAGTAAAACGTGCTCGTGCCGCAAAATCAGACATCAGCAACGTTGTGCTGCTTCAATCACTAGCAAGATGTAAAAACGGCAAGAATCACGCAAGCGAAGCCTTGAACAGATGTGTATTGTTGCAAAGTGTAATTCGTGGCAAAATAGTTGTTTCTGCTACGGAGAAACGTCGCGAACAGAAACTAAGAAGACAACAGTTGCAAGATAAGAAACGTGAGGAGGTCTACTTGGAAAATCTGACATTATTCCAAGCTGTTGCTCGCTGCACACTAGCAAAACGCTCAAAGAGAGTTTTTATTGCTAGATTGTGTGTTGTGCAAGCAGTATCAAGAGCTTCTATTGCCAAAGCGGGCCTACTATTACTACGTCAAGAGAAGAACGCTAAAACCGTACTTCATCACCGTGTTGTTGCTCTACAAAGTGTTACTAGGAGCAAGAAATGTCAAAAAGACTTGTTGCTCGCTAAAAAGCATGCTGCTCAACAAGTGATTCCAGTTGTTGTGCCTGTAGCAGAACAACCAGCATCACAAGAGTTGATTGCGCAAGAGGTCAAACCTGTTGCTGTAGAACAAGTTGTGGAGAAACCTGTATCAGAAGCTACTGAAGTCAAGCAATTAGACAAGGTTGACACCAGAGAAAACGCTGTTGTAATTATACAAGCTCTCATTCGTTCCAAGAACGCAAACAGCAAATGTGACTCTAGAAAAGAACTTCGTCAAGCATTAGTACGAGCGTCCTCCGTCAAATCACCAAATACACCAACACTACAAAACGCTCCACTCGTACAAGCAATCGTACGTGGTTCCTTGCAAGTAATTATCGGTGGAGAAGTAGCACCAATCGTACACGATATTATCGATGCTTATGCCTCACCTACTGAACCTACCACACCAACTGATGATACAAAACCACTTGAACAACCACTTCGCAGAGGCGTAACATTTGCGCAAGATGTACAAGTTGTAGAACAAAAATCGACTCAGTCAACCATACTTGAACGTCGACAAAAAATTCTACAAGATGGACATCCACTGTTACGCGCGTTGATGAAAGCAACTATCGATCTTCAACAATCGTCTACAGAACGTTACGGATCAGGTGATAACACCACTAGCGTTGCGACAAGACGCAATCCATACTTGAACACTTTTGTTCGTGCGTTGACATTGGTTCTTTCTCACAATTTGTTGAACAAATATTTCTTGTTCAAGAGAAATTTAATTGACGTATTTGAAGAAAGTTCCCATCCACTATCACGTGCAATGATGCAACTCTTCCACAAGAACAAGATTTTGGACATGCCAATGAACAAGAATCGAACAGATTCCAACGTATTAATCGAATTCTTACTCGATCAAGGAATCTTCCCACTGTTGATGAGAAAATTGTTACGCGTTGATGACAATGCAAAGCAAAACGAATTACAAGATATGTACGCGCCTGATTCTATTATGGTCAACGCAAAAGATCGTGATGATTTGGTGTTCATACTCGTTCATCAATTAGCGTTTGTTCAATTCATGATTGGATTCCCTGCCATGACTATTGACAAGTGCATGTTTGTTTTGTTCAAATCGGCAACAGATATTCGCGAAATGGCAGATTTCCAAGAACAAGAAGCAGTAGAACTTGTTTTGGGTGCGTTTATTCCTATTTTACATGCTATCATGTGCATGGAAATTAAACCATTCATGAGAAGATCCAAATTTGAAGCAACGTACATGCCAGTAGATGTAATTTCGTACATGATTGAGACGATCACTGATACAGAATTTAAAACACAGTTAATTGATGCGTTGAACACTGCTACAGAGTTGGCAACGAGAAATGGCACAAAGGGAACCGTTTTGAATCAAGTACGATTCCATTTGTTTGTAGTGTACTGTATCAACAATCGATTAATGTATCGTGTATTTGAGCGAGTGTTTGTAAAGAACGTCGTCAAGCATTTCTATAAGAATACAAGCCCACTGCTCAAGTTTGAACTACAACAAGATATTTTAGATGAAATCAACAAATTGTCAGAATTGGAGTTTGGTATTACACCTTCACAAGCACTGAAAAGTCTCTAAGTTTCTCAATAAATTATTTTGTTGATTTTGTTACTTGATTCCGTAGAAATCTGTTCTCTTCTTCAAACTTTTGGAGTGTTGTTGTTACTAGTGATCTTAGTTCATCGAGTTCCTGCCTCAAGCGTTCGTTTTCTCGTAATAGTGGCTGTTGGTGTGCCGAAATGATGTTACTAACACTCTTCACTTGATCGTACTTTTTTCTAATGTAATCAGCCATCTCTATATTTGTTCTTTCTGCAAGTCCAAGGGCTGATATACTTTGCATGTCAGGAATATTTGGATTTGCTCCATAGTTCAACAATGCAGAAATAAGTGGTTGGTTGGTATTGGCCACCGCGAAATGTAAGCACGTTCTACCGGTGCTGTCTTGTTTGTCTGCCTGTGCACCATAACTGAGTAGTATTTTGGCTATTTCAGTCGCATGCTCTGCTGCTTGTTCGTCAGTGCTGTGTTGCGGATCGTTTGCGCAGACAATCAACGCAGTGCGCTTCTTTATGCCATCATATGCGTTAATATCGCAACCGTGTACGAGTAGTGTTTTAACAATGTCGGTGTTTCCAGCATGAACAGCCGTCATTAACGGTGTCCACTGATCATTGTCACCAGAATTGATTAAATTTTTACTAGTGTTTGGTGCGGACAGTAATTGTTCGAGAATACCAACGTTGCCTCCCATAGCAGCAAAGTGCAACGCATTGTTGCCTCCATCGATGGATTGTACTGCTGGATTCGCTCCGTAGCGTAACAATACACGAACTAGTTCTGAGTTGTTGTGAATAACAGCAAAATGCAAACAACTACATCCTCCATCGTCTGTTTTTAACGCATTGATATCGTAGGTTGATGGGAGAGCTGTGCGCAGAGTCTCTTGTACTTCTAA
>JAESGV010001198.1_pt1 | contig 10993 bp, 11 predicted proteins | sample 9269781 | NCBI WGS metagenome assembly JAESGV01 (sample SAMN15741586, study PRJNA653496) | algae metagenome | isolation source: Tildeniella torsiva UHER 1998/13D and co-occurring heterotrophs from... | place: Slovakia: Slovak Paradise National Park, Hrabusice, Kosice Region | collected 2000-01-01
CAGGTCCTGTAACATTGTTGTTTGGCTTTTTGAATTTCGTCAACATCAAAGCCACATGACACGTCCATCATCCTCCTCTTGAAAAGCAAAACTGATTCCAGCTTTAGCTAATTTTCTATGAAAGGTCTACATGATGTGCTTGATCTGGAAACCGTAAAATGTATTGTGAGAGTTCGCACTTACGAGTAGAAAACACAAACTACGTCTGTTTATTTTTTTGAGTCCTGTAGAATTCTTTGATGTCTGAGCTAGCAAAGTGCTTTAACCAGACAGCTCTGGCGAGAGTAAAGATGATTGCTGTCAGTAGCTCGACCACAGAAACACCTACTGACGCGAGTAAGAACATGTACCGCATCTCATCTTCGTATACTTCAACTGGTTGGACATAGTTTTGATACACTGTTGTGATGCATAGTCCAGAGATCAAAAGCCAGTATGTACTCGCAAAACCTTTTGATATAAGGTTAACTGAGTCGTCATACTCATAGATATGAATCAAAAAGTACGTCCACAGTAGAACTGGTGGCAAGAAATGAACCATGTGGTAATCCCACGCATAGGTAATAAATCCGTAGAATACATATCCAAAATTCGCCATAACCATTGTGGCATGCACAGGCCACATTAGGTATGTCATAGCAAATCGACGAACACGACGGTAATGAGGGACAATTGTGACAGCACCAAAGAGGGCTTGTACAACAAACGCCCAATAGCAAAGGTAGGGCGCTCCTGATCTACGAGTAATTGCGGGTATTGACACGAGCATTACCATTGTCCACACAACATGCAGTAGATTAAATGCTCTTCTTAGAGTTGATTTAGGAACTAGCGAATCTGGTAGCGGTTCTCTGCTTGGTGGTAGTATTTTGCGGAAGAGTTTCAATAAGAGCGGTCTGAATATTGCAATGAAGAGTAGCAAAGCTAGTGTCCACAAAACAAACATTCGGTTTGCGTGTTCTGCATCTAGGACAGTAAAACTATCTACAACGTACTGAAGCACACCACTCTTACTGGCGACATCTTCGTGTTTGGTTCTGCTACGTGTCATCTTTCAATTTACAACCGTTTGGCAAACCGAAAATTCAAAAAACTATCCGTTAAATGTCATCGTGGAGAGATATACTAGCAGACATCGATGAGGTCCAACAAAGACTCGCAGCGTTAACACCTATTCATAATCTATGTGCTTCCCCTGCGAATACTGACCAAACGTCGAATACGAATGAATCACTGGAATGTGAGATATGCCACACAGAAAGAGACCCTTTATATCAAACTTCACGCAAATGCTTCTATTGCTGTAGAGGCGTATGCCATATGTGCCAGATCGAGTGCCAAAAGTGTATAGAAACAGTAGTGTGCGTAACATGTAGGTACAGATGTCCAATAGGTTTTTGCGGAAGCTTTATGGTATGTCACAAACACCATATAGACAGTCACTGTGATGCTTGTAACGCCACATGTTCGAATGACAACTCATTCTCGTGCAGTAATTGCAAGTTAGAACTCTGCGAAAGATGTTGCGTAGGAAACCATGAGTTTGCTCTGTGTTGGAGCTGTTGCGCTAGGCATGATAACACTAGACGAAAATTAGTCTTCGTTTAAGTGGTATCGTCACTTTACATAGGCGTGTAAAAACCAAAAATTTAATTCGTAGCCAGATGTCTCTAAACTGTACAGGAAGGTGTTATTTACAAGTTAGTGACTTCCAAATCTTATGAGTGGATACAACTCTTCGTTTACATTTCCCTCCATTAAGTAGTGGTTTTCCTCGTACATTTCGTATAATTTGTTTACCGAATCACATTCTCGAATACTGTGACCACACCTACTGTTCAAAAGATACTCTTGGTTGAAAATGTGGTCATCTTGATTCTGTACTGGCTCTTCCATGATGCAAGAAGAGTCCCTACTGTTACCTTGGCTCATATTATGGTATATTGTTGAGTTTGCTACGTGTACATTTCAGCTAGCTGCTTGTCCCAACGTATTTCACAGTTTTACGTATGCTAAAATTGGAAAGTGCAAAATTCGAAACGACTAGTGACTACAGTAGCTCACTTCAATTAGTAAAAGTACTTCATTTTCTCTATTTTCTTGAGGCACGTTTAGTGGCCTATTTTTACTAAAACAGCTGGTTGATTAGAAAACAAGCACAACAAATTGTGACAGCAACAACATCAAGACACATGACACTTGACTCCAACAACACCTCCATGGAAGACGATCCAAATATCGTTCAAGAAGGCACGTCCATTCCAAACGAAGAACCTACCCTCGGCGACTCCGAAGATGTCGAAATGAAGGATTCCAGACCACAAAAGATTTTTTTAGTTCGTTGGGCCAATCGTGACTTTACTATTGCAACCTCTACAAGTGAACAAGAGCTCTACAAACAACTCGAAGATGTTCTCGATGTACGATCGGCTTTCATTGCCGAGTACACTGGGCCACTCTTCTTGGACTTTACACGTGAATCCAAACTCTATCACCATCGCGGAGAAGAACTTCAAGTCATTTCGTCACGAAAGATTTACGCAGAATTCCTTCCCTATTTCGAGCTTGGACAGCACACCGATATCAAAATCTTCGTCAACAATGATGTTATCGGCGCACATCGTTTAGTCCTCGAACAATTCGAATTCTTCAAAAAGAATATTGCCTGGAAAACGTGCAAGATTGACAACATGTTTGACACCGAAACTGTTCGTCGTGTCGTTCGTTACTTGTACTCTGGTGATATTCAAGTACCGGTGGTAGGATACCAACATCGTAACCAAGTCGATCCAGTAATTGAATCGGCACTCAAGGATTTACTATGGGCTTCAAGCGACTTTAGACTTGCACACTTGTGCGAAATTCTAGAAGTTCGTCTTTGGGCAGTACAAAACTATTGGTATCCTTTACCATCACAAAGCTCAATCGATGACAGTAGAAAGAATATCCAATGGGTCGTAGATATGGCAAATATGGCACATTCATTCCGTGCAAAGCGTTTACGAGACAACTTGTTATTTCTTTTGATGAAGAACATTTCTATTGAAGCCGCAGAAGAACACTACTTGAACAAAAGATTAATTCGAAAAATGCAAAACTGGACTCCATTGGAGGACTATTCGTTCAATGACAACAATACGGTAGAAGACATGGTGTTTTCTCCAGTACCTTACAAGATCTCTGCAGCTTCTTACGATTCAGAGGATGGACGTAAGATGTGGAGACTCATTGGTGACATGGCATTTCCTCGTTCTACGCAAGCATACAAACAGTTGGTTAAAGGTCCCAGAATTTCTCACGATGAAAAGATGAGACTCATGCGTACTTCTGTTTGTGCTGAAGATATCGAGTTTGCAAATAATTATAAATAATGGGTTACTTTTTCTTGCTTTGTTTTTCTTCTTTCGCGACATTCTTCGCTTGTAATCCAGTAAACAAAGTTCTTCACACCAAGTTCATGTCCTCTGATACTCGAGAGGTTACTCAACAGATATCAGCGAAATGTTAGTGGGAAAGCAAAGATGAGCGAAAATTGCTTGAGTATGCTTCGAGTGACAAATCCCACTCAACAGACTGCATAGTTAACAAGAGGATAAAACAATAGCCAGAACTCGGACACTAAAAAGTGCGAAAGAATACCAACAGATACAACCATCCGTTTTTCGCTTATTCGAGCTGTACTGTCGATGACCACGACTTACCGTATTTATTCAAACATGTTGACATATTTCACAAGTGGAAGAAAACAAGATAAAGAGATAATTCGAACTCGTATTGAAAACGTTTGGCATTTTCTACAACATTTACCAGAAACAGAATTTTAACATCCAAGATATCGATAGTTTTAAGATCATTCAAGGGAACATTGCAGACACAGACAAATTGCTAACTATATGGTCTTCGATCTCGTCAAATGAGGTTCATAGCTCTGTTATCAAATGCATATTAAACAATTTATTACGTTAGTTCTGATACAGAGCGCTTGGTGCGTTTTCTTCGCGCCTGCTTCATTTGCTTTGTGGCGTGAATGACTTGCACCTTCAACTCGTGGAACTTTTTCTTTAGAGTTGGACTTACCACGAACGTTTCATCTACTACTGTGTACACATACAAATCATTCTTACCATATTTAATCTTGTCATAGAAAATTGTTACCAATATCAAAAACGTTTGACAGAAGTCGTTTCCCATTTCATGCAATTGTAGCTTTCCATGTTCAGTTGCGCAGAGTATATTATTATCAAAGCTATGCTCGCCGCAGATAATCTCTATTCTTTGACAGGTAGGAAACATAGAGGTCATCCAGTTTTGAAAACTCTTGTTGTACTTGGATGTTGCTAATAGTTCAAACATGTAGTAGACATTCTCTAGGGGCGAAAATATTGATCGAATAATATGCCTTCGTTTGATGGGTGGTATAGTTTTAAGCTTCTTGTCCAACGTGGGAAAATGCGCGAATCTAATTATTTGTGCATGTTGGTCAGTATTGTGATGAGGTGTGAAGTATATTCTGTCAGCGCCGAGAGTGATACTGAAGCGATAGGTAAGTTTGTTCGATAGTGTTGCTTCGAGAATAAGCTCTGGCACAACGCTAATATATGTACGAAAAACGCTACATAATTGTATTCCGAGTGCTTTTTCCATTTCCTCGAGGAGTAGAAAAGCTGGTACCCAAGACCCAGGAGTTGTGGAGGTGTCGAAGCAGCTATTGTATGCTAATCCGAAAATGTTAACCGCCATTGGACACTCGTTATTGCTAACATGACTAACTGTCTTGAAGGTCCAAGGTGCTAGTAGGTTCATTGACATTTGGGAAACTCTTAGTGTTCATAGTGTCCTTGTTCTTTTCATCTTCCAGTTTGGTGGTAAACTTTGTGCGAAACTGCTTCTGTTTGTACCAAAGATATCGAGCAATAATAAATAAATACGTTTACTTTTTCTTGCTTTGTTTTTTCTTCTTTTCGTACATTGCATCAACCTTTGTACGAATATCATCGGGTAGTTTCTTGTATGCTTCAGTGAGATACAAATCTTCATACACTGATAAAATGTACTTCATACAATTTCTCTTGAGGTTACCATCGTTGTAGACTTCTGCGATATCAATAACAGCGAATACGTTATCATTGTTCAAGTATCGTGAAGCCATACCACGGCAAAAGTTGCTAACTTCTGGGAGACCGAATTGTTGAGCGTAGACAAGTGAACCTACGCAGTTGGAAGGTGTAACGACAATATTGTCGGTATAAATAAAACGCAGTAGCGCCAACATGACATCTTTGGAGTATTCACCAAGTTCAATGATATCAGAGTATGATTCTTGCATACCTGACATGAACATTGACTTGAAAAGTGGTGATCTACACAAGATGAAACGATGAGCGTATACAAACTCTTGATTATCACCGTCACCTCCAAGTGCCAATGTTACATCAGAGTTTGTATCATTGTTAACGAGTGCGTAGAGATCGTTTTGTAGTGTTGTTAAAATCTCATCAGTAGTGTCCAAGAACATGCGTTGTGTTGGACTGCAAATTCTACTAATGTGCTCGTGGTGATGAGGAGCCCATTTCTCACTGTATTGCAGCAATGCGTTGATATTTGCAATTCCATCGAGAATGATTTGACCATTGTACAAATAGTTCAAAAAGGCTTCAAAAGTGACGGCATTGCAGTCAACAATGTCAACTGTAATGATCATACGTTCAAATTCTGTCGTTGAAATTTGAGTAGAGTTGGCAACAAGTTCACTTAAAAGTGGGCAACGAGCTTGAATGATAGCACGATGAGCACGGAATTCGACAATGGTGTCAATTTCCTTTTCGAGTTCTTCTCTAACGCGGAAAATGACATCACACATGAATCCTTGATCTTTCTTCTCTTTCAAATAGTCTACGAGTAGTAACCCTTGACCTGGATCGGCAATATTCTTCAATGTGATAATTTCTGCAGGAATTTTCGCATCGTTTCCGTATCCACCAATACGATACATGTTGTTATCAATGACAACACATTGATGGTTACAAACAGCACGTTGAACAGATGCAGCACTTGATTCCACCAAACCCATAACCTTGATAAGAGACCAATTTTTCTCACCAGTATCATAACGGTACAATGTGTTGAAAATACGATCTTGTTTCTGATCAGTGAATGTTCTTCCTCCGTAAAAGAACAAGTATTGGTGACTAACTCCGAAAAAGTTACCCATACTGTGAACAGGTGGTGGTAACATGTTTGTTGATAAATCAATTTCTGTCCATTTTGTCTTTGTTGAATCGAAAATGTACAAGTCGTTGAGTACAATGGAACCGGAACGACCTCCGAAAATGATGAATGATTGGTTGATAGAGGCAGCAGCATGTCCGTATCTTCTTGATGGCCAAACTTCATTTGATTTTTTGACAATTCTTTCAGCGATGTAGGTGTGTTGGTTCATATCGACAACAACTCGGTATAATTCGTCTAGAGCGTTATTGTTGTTGGTTCTGCCACCGAACATGTATTGATCAGTTCCCAATGAACAAACGGTAAAGTTTTGTCTGTGGGAAATGTATTCGGTATTGGCTGTTTGTCTAATAGGATGACGGTATCCATTGTGACGAGAACCTTCTCTATCATGGTATCGTTTGAAACCATAATGAATATTTTCAGGATTATTTGCTACTTGGTTAGTTGTATGTGAAAGAACGTACGATCGATGGTGATGATGTACAATAACATTTCATTTGGACCTGGTAATCTCTTTCTGTAATTATCTTCCCAACCAGTGTACGAATAGTAGTCATTTAAATTATGCGCGCGAGCACTGGCACCAAAAATGAGTAAATGTGTTTCATCAAGTGGAACCATGGCATGGTTGTTGATAACTGGAATGTCGCACACTTTTTTAGTGGTTCTAATATTGTTAGTGTTGCTCACGTGACGTACCCATAACTATCTTCTATACCAACAGAGAGTTGAGTGATTTCCTTGTAAATAATAATCGAGCTTTGTGAAGGTTGAATAACAATCAAGTCACCATAAGTGGATTTCAAGTTGTCACCACCATGAATGTATATTTTATCACTGAAGAGTCAGTACGAGTTTATGTAACTTACCGAATGGTGCAAATAGCGTAGTTTTCTCTTCCCAGACAGTAATCCAAATTGACGTTCAAGCCACCACGTGCAGTACCATAGACGAATTTGTCAACTTTGAATCCATCTTTGTCAAGTACGCGAAGTTGGTCTTCAATAAATGTTGACGCACGATTTCCGTTGTTGTACTTTTTCAAAATTTCACTAGTGATTTCGTTCTGTAAAATATTAGCATTCAATAGTCCACACGTACTTTGCGTTTGATCCAAGCAGGGTTAACAGTCATAATTTGCAAGTCTGTGATTTGGAAAGTGTCAAGAGACATCTTAACACTCTCAATGGCTTGTAGTTTATACTTGATAGAGTCCAACACTTTTGCAGTCTTTGCAGTTTTGCCAAGTTTTAGATTTTCGTAATACTCGAACTCGGAAATGTCACGATACTCGATAACATTCTGTTGTTGTGTTTTTTTTGGTTTCTTTTTCTTTGGTGCTGGTGCAGAAGTTTTCTGTGCTTGTGCGAGTTCTAATAAATTTACACCTTTTGACAGTTGTTCTTGTTCTTCTTCGTCGTACTGTTCTTCATCTTCCGGATAAGGTTCTTCGTCATAGTATTGTTGTTGGTCTTCGTCAGAGTAATCGTCGTAGTACTCTTCCTCATCACCAAGCATATCACGCAACACTGACGACATGTTTGTTGTGGTAAGTTTGGACTTGTGAGAGAACGATTGTTTCTTTTCTGTGGTCAACTGGATAGTGAAGCTTCAGTTTCAGGGCAGAAGAGTCAATGAACGTTGGTTTGACTCCGTTTGAGCTTCAAAGTTTATGTACAGTTTAAATAGCAGAATAAAACTTTGAAATATGTGAATGTACAAGAATAATTTATTATTCTCGTTATCTAGGAAAAGGTGAGGCTTTAACTAAAGCTCCATTTCTATTCGTTTTTATGCTAGCATATGCAGCAGCGACTTTGCCGACTTTTTCTTTTCCATAACCCGAAACCATCCGACACCGCGTCCTTAAAAAGAGTTTTACCGCAGCGATTGCAACAAAAAACGATAACATGGGAGCTTGGCAAGAAGCATTAGATAAAGCACACAAAAACAACCAAACAGTTAGCAAAATTAAACCCATTGCAGTAGTAATTGGGGGTATGTTAGGTGACAATTTTCTAATACGTAGGCACATCAGGCATTGGCGAGGGTGTAGCTCGAAAACTTGCAGAGTACACTAATCCAGAAAAGATTATCGTCACCGGTCGAAACAAACAAAATGGAGACAAAATAGTTCACGATTTAAACATGATCACGAAATCCAACAACCATGAATTCGTTCCAATCGATGATGCAACCAGCATGCGTAGTGTATACAAATATACCGCAGAAGTCAAATCTAAATTGTCGAAATTGAACTACTTGGTACTGTCTGTAGCTCCGGTAAGCTTGCAGCGTGAAGAATCCGAGGAGGGTTACGATAGAAATATTGCTGCGCAGTTCTACTGTCGATTTTTGTTCATCAAAGAGCTCTTACCGTTGCTCAGGAAAGCAGCAGAATCTGGAGAAGAGGCTCGCGTTATCTCGGTACTTGCACCAGGCTATGAAGGTGACATCTTTGAAGATGACTTGGACTTGGAGAGAAATTATGCTTTCGGGAATCTTCAAAAGGTGCCATCCACATACACCACGTGCATGATGCAAAAGTTCGCCGAAGAAAACCATGACATCTCGTTCATCCATTGGTCACCAGGTTTTGTCGATACTGCGCTGTTCAACAAAATTCCATGGTGGGCCAAACTTTTCTTTCCTGTTGCCCGACTTTTCATAATTCAACCCTCGGATAGTGGTGAGATAGCTGCGTATGTACTCTCTGCTCAGGAGTTCAAGCGTGGTATGCATCGAGTGAGCGACATGGGTGTCGAGTTACCACCTACCGAATTCAACACCAAGAAGAATGTCGAGATAGTATGGAAGCATGCCAACCACATCACCAGGAGAAAATAAAGTTCAACCTTCTTTCTTTGGATATCTTTCTGCTGTGGAAGGTATGTGTTCAAAATTGGAGAAACTATCTGTTACTACGCTTTGCGTGGAAAGTGTGGTGTATTTTGATGATCGATTTTTGTCGTGAACTTAACATACATAGTAATCTGTCATTGATTTAAAGCGCAGGGTACAACACCTTAGTCGTCATACAAAAATGAAAATCAAAACAGCCATATTACTAGCCATACTATTCGCAGTGGTCGCTGCAGACTTCCAAAGATACAGCACAGCATCTTACAGTACTGGAGGCAATCCTACGTGTAGTAGTTGTTACTCGGAAGCAAGTCACAAACTTCCTACTTTTCGATCAGGCCACATAGCGGCAGTATCTATAGCAGGTATCCAAGCCGGTGATGTATTGCAGGCTACGTTGAACGCTGAGCTTGCATCATGCAACAATCCTTCAAAATGGAAACTCTTCTTTGCTGTGGCTAACGCTACGTCTTTGCCCTCTGGAATGAATGGATGTGATCCAAGATGTCCATCTGAAGGAATCGACAACGAAGACATTCAATATACAACAGTTGATAGTACTTGCAAGAGTGCTGGTGTCGATGTTACTCAAAAGCTCAAGGATGCCATTAACGCAGGAAGAACGCAACTCGTGTTCTCGTTTGACGTCGGAATGCAAGATTCTGACTGTGCTTTCTACAGTGATGTCGGTATTCAATGTACTGCTACTGTAGACCATGAGAGACTCTTCCTCACCGTAACATCTAACGCAACTGAGGCACCAACTACAGCACCACCAACATGCTCTCAAGGACTGGTGTACAACAACAAAGATATCGAGGTCTACTCAGTACCTGGTGGAAAAGTGTGCGGACACAGCGCGGCATACAATCTTAATGGATCCTCCAGCTGGCCATTGTACACATCGTTTGACATCTCTAACATACCTGCTACTTCTGAGAAAGTAGAGTTCTACATTCAATCCAACAAATGTGCCAATACTAATCGTTTGTACCTCACTGCTTCCACTGTTGATCCAAACGCAAAGATTACCAATCTTGATTATGGCACCAACTCCCAGTGTCCAAGCTACTCTGCTTTCCGCGAAACAAGACTCCAGGTGAATGACAACTGCATCAGCGCTCCAATAGACGTTACTAGTGCTCTCAGAGCAGCAAAACAAGTAGGTAACAATGAGCTTGTTATCTCTTTGTTCAGTGCAAGTGAAGATGGTACTGGCTTCTGTGGTCGTTTTGAAAATCCAAATGTTGAACCTCACTACGATGATATTACTAATTGCGGTATTCAGATTGCTTCTGATACCATGTACACCTATCATCGCTCATGCTTCTTGGCTGTTACCACATGCAACGAACAAGCTACCACAAATGTACCTACTACCCAAAAGCCAAGTACAACAGGTGCACCTTACCAGTGTTGGACTTGCCCTGCTGGTTACGTTCACTGGTATGATGTTGAAGGCATGACTGAACCTGATGATGTTTGTGCTTGCGTTAGCGCTGAGCAAGTAACCACCAAAGCTCCAGTTCCAACAGAAAATTTGTCAGGAGACAACAACGCCAGAATATCAAGCAGCGCTACTAGGGCAGTATCTATTGGTATGTTCTCCGTAGCTCTTATCATTAGCATGTTCATGTAAATAAATATTTTTCATCATAACAAAATGATTGCGTGTGAGCACCGCATGCTATAAATCATGATTGTCGTGCACTGGTAAATACTTCCATTTTGTGTAAATAAACCAACGCTTGGAAGTTGGTAACACTATTGTTGCCGTTATTCAAGTTGAGCTTCTTTTACGCCTCCAAAAATGCAAAGATGAACTCTCAGATTTTGTCGATGCCAAGGTGGAGGCCTATGTGAAACAAATGCTCGAAAATATGGAAACCAAACACGTAGA
>JAESGV010001199.1_pt1 | contig 10990 bp, 10 predicted proteins | sample 9269781 | NCBI WGS metagenome assembly JAESGV01 (sample SAMN15741586, study PRJNA653496) | algae metagenome | isolation source: Tildeniella torsiva UHER 1998/13D and co-occurring heterotrophs from... | place: Slovakia: Slovak Paradise National Park, Hrabusice, Kosice Region | collected 2000-01-01
CCAAGAGCAAGCTCAAGATGTAATCCACAAAACTCTTTCCTATGCCAAGGAGATGGAAAGAATTATATAAATATATTATATTTACAGAGTTGGTGTCGTTTCAGGTCGAACCTGTGGGTAGAACAACTTTCCACGAGCTAATGATACTGTACTTCTCGCCATTAAAACGTAATACATGATCGCTATTGTTTGTTGCGCTGCAAACGTCAGCCAGTAATACCAAAAGTCCCAAAACGTTTGTGGTACACTGGAATTTTGAATAAGAACTAACTAAACAGTTAGTGGTGATAAGTCTACGTACGAATCGCACAATGTTTGGAATAGCTAAAAGAATCAGATGTCCTAGTATAAGTATTATGAATACTCGGAACAACTTCAGCACTCCAAGAAAATTTCCAGCTTTAAACAGTAGCGTGCTGGAAGCGATAAGATATAGTACTATAATGATAACTAATATCGCCAGACATTGTACTCTAAATTGTTACTCGTGTCACTTATCAACTCTACCCTAGTAGTGCTCCTGTTATCGCTGGCGAGCCCTGAACAGAAGGCAATACAGCATTCACGACTAAGTCTATGTTCAAAGCTACAAAAATCACCTGAACTTTGCTAGCAAACCTTACCATCAATTAGCTATTTGTAAACTAAGTTATGCTGACTCTTGCTTGACCTTACACTAGCAGTACGTTAAGAATCACGAATTGTTTGTGTTTGTAAACAAAATGAATCGCTTCTTTCGACAGCTCCTCACACATCCATCGTTGCGAACGTTCGTAGAGAATAACAGAAACCTAAGCATCACAATTGGTGCGTACATAATAGTTGTCAATGTTGGAGCAGCTGGCGTGTTCTACTATGACAAACAACAGGCAATTCATCATAAATGGCGAGTACCAGAAAAAACATTGTGTTTAACGGGTCTTATGGGAGGTTGGATTGGCGGTGTAGCAGCCATGGAAGCATTCAAACACAAAAGAAGCAAACCTAGTTTTTTACAGAAATATTATGCCGCAGTTTGTGTGAATGTTCTTTGTGTGGCAGCCCTCGCATTCTTTGCGAAACGACGTGCGAAATTACCACCAACACTACAACCTGTACAAACAATGCCGCAAAGATTCACCAAAGAGACACATAGAAAGCAAAAGGACAGATTTGGCAAATTCGACAAAGAACCACGAGAAAATAGATACAATAAATAATGATATTTACATCAACTTCTTTTGCAATTTTTGCAATAGAGGTTCATACTGATTGGTATCACAAAGATGGTCAAGTTGGATAGTTTTGCAAATTTCGTTCAATACAGTTCGCATCTCGTCTCTTTCTGTGACAATTTGTTTCAATTCCAAACTCTTTGTTTGATTGGTTTTCATAATTTGGTCAACAAATCGTTTCAACTTCTTCTCTTCCTCTTCCAGAGCTTCTTGCTGAATTCCAAGTTGTTGTCTCAACCTTTGAACATATTGTTGTTCCTGTTTCAACTTCTCACTTAACTCATCACGAGCACTGCTTCTAGTGTCGAGCAATACAGCCAAATTTTTGAGCAATCGCATCACTTCAGAATTCTTTGACCTAATTTCTGCTTCTAACCATTCGTTTCGGTCACTAAGGATCAAATTCTTTCTTGTCTCTTCGATGATGGCCATTTCATACTTTTCGATTTGTCTTTGTTGCATTTCTATTACGTTTTCATTCAAGTGTAACTCTTGGATGAGTTTTTGATTGATACCGATCACAGTATTAAATTCTAACTTTTGCGTTTCAGTTCTGCTCTGGAGTTGATCTACTTGTATTTGCTGTTTTGCAATAGTAGTTTCATATTGATGTTTGGATTCCGCGAACTTGTTTTGGAGTGTAAAAAGCATTGCTTGTTCTTCTAATTTTGTTGCGTGAGAATGTTGTGGTAATTCTTCCTCAACATGATCTGAAAAATCAAACATGTCCAACTTTTCATAGTTTTTCTCGTACACCATTTGAATAGTTTTTTCCACCTACATCGTTAATTTGAGCATGGTTTTGTTCAAACCTCGTTCACAGTATGCAAACTTCCTACTATCAAGTCCTCATAGTTCCAATTCGCGACAATGTTGTTCTCGCGACAGTATCGTAAGAATGCCTCAATGTTTTTCTGTACGAATTAGAATAGAGCCGATGAGTTACCTTATTTTGATAATTAGTTTGCGGGTGAGATGATATCAATAAATCAAAAGGTGTAGCTCTTGCTAATCTATCAAGTCAATAAACATCATTAGAAATACTGGCCAAGATACACTCCATCCCAGAGCCTGTAAATCCAATTCTCTTTTTCTTTTATACTAACGCCACAAACACGCTCTAGAATCCTTCTAGCAGTCGGTGCCATCACGTTTGTTTGATTTCTAATAGAAACGTTTGTTATGATGTCATAGCTGGAACGTTCTAACAAGAGTAACAGGGTTCGCTTTTGACGTGTTTTGTTTATTAGATCCCGTAGCGCTTATGCCTTTTCTTGCCAGAGTGGTAACTTTGATAAAAATTCAATAGCGCAATAATCGGATGCTAATGACTCTCCTGCCTTCAACTTTTCAGCGACTTGATAACCATCAATGGCAGCGAGAATAGTGATAATCCATCCAAGACCGACAATGTAGAGCACGATAGTGTATACTAGAGCAGCGATAGCTTTTTGCTTTTGGCCTAGTAGATGGTATCCTAAGAATCCCAACACGAACCAGTTGAGGAGGGCAATGAGGATTGGGTTTGCGTCTGCCTTGGTGATTTGAGTTGGCATTGTTTCTGTTTTTTTGTGATAGGATCTGCTCAAACGTGATTAGTTGAGTAGCTGCATTGGTTTTGGCGCCATAACGATTTACGATCAGAAATGGGTGGTATTTCTACTTATATTAATTTTGTTTGATCGCAGCTCTGCCGTCAAATGAAATTTGAACCTATCGCCAAGCTCATGAGTAACAGTGCTAGGTATACGATCAATACTTGTATAAAGCAGACAGAACAGAAAAACCGACGCTACACGCTTATTAACAGAATAATTATGAGAACACCTTTGTTGTTTTCAGGGAAACAAAGATTAGTGTCAGTGTCGTTCCATAACTATGAAAACTCTTTGCAAGTTGACCAAAGTCACCCATAACAAAAATACGAAAAAAGTATTAAATACACGCGAATTGACAGCAAAATCTAGTAACAAGCTAATGCTGATTGCCATGGTTTTTAGATTATTTACGCAACCAACGTGATAACATTATGGCGCCATACTGAAGCTTCTAAAAGACTTTTTCTTTTCACATTAGATAGTCGAGCCATGTCACATCATATTTTCTGAAGTGAAAAAGTTCCATACCTTCCAACAACAGTATGCCAAATTCCGTGCAGGCCGTCACTAGTTAAATGCCCAATCAATCCAACTTTTTCGTCAGAAATAATGTGCATTGTTCCATCTTTGAACGTCCCATGGAACTGGCTTGTTTTTTCCTCGTTGTCGTCATCTTTTGGAAACAATAATGTTCCTGTTATATTTTCGTTTTCTTGTGTCACAATTACCAGAGTTAGTTTATCACTTGTGTACTTCTCTTCCAGTAGTGTTGGGTTGTGTACTTCTGGTAGCTCATAAGGATATTTGTACGGAGGTTCCAGTCGCATAGCAAATGAACAATCATCACCCGTTACAGTAGGCAACAGTCGTATCTGTTTGGGCCTATAAAACTTGTTCTCGGTAACCTTCTTTCCGTTTTTAAAATAATAGATTTGAGTGTCACGGCGATCATACAGAACACCAATCGTGTCTCCACATTCGTATGTTGTTCCATCTATACCCTTATTGTCAATGCAGTCATACACTCTTCCATCATCAGCGTGTAACCCAATCGAAGCGTGATACCACCCAGTCATGTACTCATAACGTTCCGGTGCAAATCCAACACCAAATAGATATTTAGCTTCGCATTCCAGTAGATCAACTTCAAAATAGATAACATCATCGGCTTCTGGCATCTTAAACTGTACTATTCCGTACTGTAGCTGAATAAACTTGGTCAATATAGTGTACACGTTATCATTATACTTGGCAAAGCGTTGAAACTGTACTTCTTCTGGGAATCCAACTAGATCCATTTTCAATGGGATAGATGTCAACTGTGACAATGTTAATCCGTTCTCTGTTGGCTTTTTCGCAGCTATTACGCATTGTATGTGCAGAACGTCATCTGTTACGTACAAATGTACAAACTTTTTCTGTATAAACTCTTTCCAACCCCATACCATTACAGTACTACCCATGTTTACCGATGATGATAACACTGCACTTTCTTTGACTAGTCCTTTTGCTTTTACCGATAGCATAATATCCATATCAGTATTTTTGACTTTTCTTATGAATATCGAAGTATATTCAGGCGACGCTTCGCCATTGGGATAGATGAGCAGTCGGAATTCTTCTCCATTCACATCAATAGCAGGACTTTCCATCATATCTCGTCTAGTACTCCAATATGGTATTTTCCAATCTACAATTTCGAATCCATCATCATGTATGCACGATATTTGATCATGTACGTCCATAGGTTCAAAAAACTGTTTCGTAGGCGTATCATAGCTTCCAAAATAGAATAGTGTAATTTCAGCGAGTAGGTGATCATCTTGTAACAATTGTATCAAATTGGTTTGACTAATTGTTTTGGAAAATCCCCACAACTTGTTATCAAAATCGAACGCAACCGAGTGCATGCCTAAACTGATTGATTTTGAGTTATCACCACGATGTATAAGATCCAAACGATAGACGGCTCTTACTTTTGCGGTGATTTCTTTGTCAATAGTTATTGTTGCTTGTACGCGATTGTTGCGATCTGGATTCGGCCGAATTTCTAGTAGCCATGGATATTCACCAAGCATCATCGGTGGACTACATATTGTGTAACCTCTTTGACTCCAACTGGGTATTTCCCAACGCCATTTTGCTAGATTCTCTTTTGGTTGTGCAATGAGTTGCAATCGTCCTTGTATCTGTTCCGGACAGAAAAATTTAATTTGTCTTGGTGATAGTGATTCTACTACAGATATAGTCACTTCGAATGTGACACTATCGTTAACCAAGTATCCATCTAATAGTTGATCATTCGAAATCAGCGTTAGAATTCCCCAACCGTTATATTCTGGGCTGAAAATCTTTCGTTCGATTTTGTTGTAAATAGAACGGGCAATATTGTTTTGATTAATAACTGCGATCCTAAAGTGCACCACACAACTGTCGTCTGCAGAATTCTTTCTATTGATGTACACTTAAAGTAAGCATACTTGAATAACTTACATGAAACGTTGTTCTTATTTCTACCGTCTGTGTTGGGTTCAACTTGCAAGTTAAACAAATGTGGCCCTATCTCAAAATCATCACTTTGATGCTCATCTGAAGGTATTATACGCCATTGTGATAGTGTCCAGCGATATCGTACAGTCAAAGAATCTAATTGTTCATGTTTGTACAACCCATATCTGAACGGATTTCTAAGTGTATGCGATAGATGAGTCGTACAAGTATCCAAAGTATGGTGAATTGTGTAATCGTCCTCTTCAAACGCGAACGATAACGTTTGGTGCATAGACTTCGATAGAAATGGTTGCGTGTTACAAGACTCGTCAAACGTCAGGTCTTTGAAAATCTGTTCTGCAAAAAATACTTTTGCAAAAGCGGCTCAGCATCAGCCTTGCATAACAGTACGTTGAAACACTTAGATTGTAGTCGTTTGTTAGCACGACTACAATTTAACTCGCATTAGAACACAAAATTTAACCGTAATAGACATAATCGCATGGCAAAAACTGGTCTTACAGTAGTTGTGGCTATAGACCTTGTGCCAATACCGTTTATAATATTTTGTATACTAAATACCCTCACTGCCGCATTAGGAATGATAATATATGGCGCATATGCAGAGCGAGCAGGACCAAGTAAGCATTTGTTTCTATAAGCATTAACCCTCATAGTCACCGTAACCAATCAGTATTTTGGAGTTTGGTTATGCGCGATGCTATTCTTTTTTTCACTACAACCAGTTTACCACTACTTCACACCACAAATTTCACACAAATTAAGACACTTTTTGTTCGTAGTCAATGTTTTGTACTCGCTTGTCACGATTGTCGAAGGTATTCTACTCGTAGTTGCCTATAGAATGGCTAAAGATCAAGGAGCAGTCATATGGCCAGTATTCATTCTATTGTGCATGTTTATCGATTTTTTCATCCTCATAGGACGACAATACCAAAGTCACATACTACAAAAGAACGCAAAACGAAAAAAGAATATCGAGCATCAAGAACTAAATGACGAATTACATGAACACAAACCAAGAAGACGTGTACCACTCCCACAACAACACTCCAAAGGCATAATCACAGTTTTAGGCTCACTAATGACCGTTAATATCGCTCTCAAGATTCTATTTGCAATCATAATGGGATTCCTCGTCAATGGAGCGATGATCTACGGTACAGGTGTACAACAATACGACTATAACGAAAAAGCAATTAGTATACGATTACCATCCGGTAACAATCAAACCATTCACTACGCATGCACCGGTCCCAAGAACGACACATTTCCTGTTTTCTTAATTGAAACAGATTACGTTCATGGTTATATAGATGTACTAGATTTATACCAAAGAATAGGTGGAGAACGTCGAGTATGTATTTGGGATAAACCAGGTGTTGGATTCTTGAGCAGTGAACTCAACCCAGATCAAACAGATGAAAGTCAATATTATCATCAGTTGATACTAGGACTTGGCGAAGAACCACCATTTGCGTTCATTGGGTGGGGAAAAGGTGGAGAGTTTGTTTACCGATATGTACTGCAGTACCCTAACATGATACATAGTGCTGTCATGTTAGAAGCGTATCCAAGAGATATGGAATGGCAAGTGCTCAAGTTGGTAAATGCATGGGATGATAGTACATACAATTCTTTTGTTGATGATGAGATAACCAAACTAACAAAGTTTTATAGTACCATGATGGGATTTGCTATTCCATGGGGATTGTCAAATCGATTTGTTAATGTACCAAGTGTGAACAAGACAAGTTTGAGAACTGAAATAGGATGGCATTATCTCGTTGATCGATACTATACTAGTGCTCATCAAGTCTATCTACCAAACTTGAGAAAACCAGATTCGTTTATGAATCGTACAACGAGTACTACTTTTCACATTATTACATGCGTGAAGAGTGATGCTCAAATAATAAAACTAGAGTGTGGTGGTATTGCTACGTCAATAGAGTGTAAAAAGGCACTTGCTGCGAACAAGTATAGACAACAAGTCAAGATGAACCTAGTTCCTCTAAATGGAGGACTAATTTACCCAAATACACATGATGATTGTTCAGAAAATTATCTAGTGTATGATAATCCAGGATGGGTAGATACTGCACTAGATGAGATATACGCAAACGTTACAATACAAGGATAGTTTTATTGTGAACTTGTGTTCTTATTAATGTGGTTAATTACCAACTCTTTCATCTTTTCCCATCCACTAATAATTGACTCTTTATCAGTAGCAGTTGTGTAGATGATATCTGCTGTTTTTTCTTCCAATTGACTTGTGAATTTTTTAGTAATAAACTCAATCGCATTGGCGTAATCTCTTCCACCTCCGTATTCTGGGAACGCTTCTCTTATATCACTTTTTCGTACTTTTTCACGGAATAAATCAATCTTGTTGAACACTATGATAATACTTGAATTTTTAAACCATGGAGAACGAGTGGTTTCGTGAAACAAAAGTAACGATTCTTGCATACGATTAGTGGTAGAATCTTCGTAGCAAGTTTGATCAAAATCTGAAATGGCAACGACGTAGACGAGTACATTGGTATTTTCGAATGCTTGTTTCCATTTTTTGCGTTCTGACCTTTGTCCACCAACGTCAACGATTGTTATCTCGCATCCTTGTACGTTGACCTTATGTTCGATTAATCCAATAGTCTTGACGGTTAAAAAATTATTCGAAACATACTTTGGTTCTGCTACGCAAAACGTCTTCTGGCGTTGGCACGTACTCTTCCTTCCCAATAGTTGACAATTTTGATGCAAAATAATGGATGCAAGTATCCAAATGGTACTCATTGCCTTTGATTACAGTTCGTTGTACGTTATCATCGTTCCAAAAGTGTATCATACGTTTAGTAAACTCTTCTGTCCATTCTGGATATTTTTCAATGACTTGGAAGAGTTCAGATGCTAACTCTCTGTTGTCTTCATCGAGAACGTAGTCATAGTTGGCAGATTGTTCTGCTATTAATCTAAAATTTCTGACTATGGCGTTTCTTATTGGGTCGCGTTCACGTCTCAAGTCACTTTCTGTTAAAGGTTGGTTATTGATGATTTTAACGTGTTTTGCTAGTGTTGTTTTGCCACTATCCCCAGACCCAAGTAATAAAACTGCGTGGTTAGTGAATTGTGCTTCATACCTTTCGCATGTTTGGAAGGCAAGTGCGACTGTTGCTTCGCGGATGCTTTGGGAGACATATTCTCTGGCGCCTCTGGAAACTCTTGTTCAGAGACGCTAGAGAAAAGACTTTTCCAACTGTTGGACTTCATGTGTCACAGTTGTCAACGTTTCTGTTCTACTTTACAATTATTCTTAGCTGTGGCTTGGAAGCTCGTTAGCGCGTACATTGCTGCTAGTATCTTCGAGGTGCATGGGTAACATTTTGCAAAATTAACCATAGATGGATTACAGTATTTTTAGAAACTTAGATGAAAAGCGCATGATTTAGGTAGATGGCTTTTAATGATTTTTAGTCTCTCGTTAGAAAGACTTGTGTACAATACATATTTCGTTTTGTTCAGATCAACATTTCATAATACAGAATGTCTTCGAGAGTGCTCATGCAAGAATTGTTGTGAGTCTCTTTTGTTCACTACGTTGGTCCAAAAGCATTTGTGAGAATACATTGGTGAATCTTCTTTAATATCATCTACCATTTTGATGCTGTAAACACGAGAAAAGCGAGTTAGTGGTTTAGTCGAAATGTCGATTGGTTCATTGTTCACAGTAATCTTTAGAGTCTCTAACGATGTACCGCGTATCATTCTTTGCTTTCTTTTTGATTGCTGGTTATTAGATAACTGAGATAAAATAAGAATGTCAAACACAACTGACGCTGATCAGCTATACTTAGTTCGTAAGCAGGATAACCTCATAAGTCATACTCGAATCGTCATAGGATCTTGTTCCAATGATGGTGGAGCGCATATTCTATTAAGAGCGATTCGTACTAGTAATAATCCGTCCAGCAGGTGCGGCTCGGGAGCGAAGCTTTTCTTGATCGATCTTTGCAGTCACATACGCTGAGCATGTAGTATAACAACATTGCTTATGCCAAAGAGGTTGTTAGAACGCTTATGCCAACCTTTAGACTATCTTACACATATGTGAACAATAAATTAATTTACTATTTACACTGTACATAGTATAACTCAGTTCGAGCAATTCGTCCTTGTTTTCACGATATCACGGATCATTTGTTGTTTTTGAAAAACTAGCGCATCCAATTCTGCACATTGCTTTATCAACTCCCGATCATCTGTTTGGATCTTAGTATCACTATCAAAGAACGACTGTATGTGTCGCTTTTTCTCTTCAATTTTCTTTTCTATTTCACTATGTATTACGATCTCTCGTTGATGCTGCATCCACTGAAGCATTTCTTCATCAATGCGAGTAAGAGATTGATTGAGTGAGAGATTACCGAGTAACGTGCATCTGTTGTATGATGGCATTTAACGAAAATTTGTGATAAAATGTTTGGCTCTATTCAACTAAAATCTACGAGCTATTTGACCATACATGGTTCCTCAGCAGTTAAAAATATGAAAATCCGCTTGGTTACAAGACCAGTGATCTTTAAATACAATGATCTTTGTTCATATTTGTATAGTTGATTGTTTAAATATGGTATTGTCTAACTGGGATTTCGAACCTGTCGAGAAGGTGATTTAACTGCCGCTCTACTAGTGGGCATCATTCTCTCAGCTGACAGAAGAACGATACCTACGTCGTTTATTGTAACTAGTGCCAACTGAAAATTGTTATGAAACGCAAGGCTGCAACAGTTGGTGGATCAAAGAAGAGGGCTAAAAAGGAGTATGAAGCAATAGCAACTTTGAACGAACCAGCGACCGATTACTTTCGAACAGCACAGCCACCAAACATAAGCGCTAGTGTTGTCTGCTTTGGAAGCAATATTCAAAACAAATTTTTTGCTGCTGATGCCTCTGTAATGAAACTTTGGACAACAAAAACAACAAATAACATCAAGACACCTGTGCAATTAAAATTTTCAGAAAGAGGAACTCCAGATGGCGTCAAACTTGTTGTTGCGGGTCAAGAGTGCTCCTATCTACTCACTAGTAAGTATCGTATAATTATTATAACAAATAGATGATGGAAAATGCTTTGCAGTCGGAACAAATAGTCGACACAACCTTGGTGCTCCCAAGAGATGTAATTTAAAACCTGGAAGAATCCTTCAAGACCACAAAATTGTCATATTGACTCTGCTTATAGTCGTGCCTTATTCATCACAAGTATTTCTATATATTTTTGCTAACATTCAAGGTACAGGTCGCGCTATGATTTGCGGAGGGTTTTTCCATGGAGTATTCGGCATGAACGACAGTAATTCTTACGCAACACCTGTTGATATGGCACCAAATCAAGAGCATCCTCGATTCATAAGTGGTCATTTGGGAGAAACGCATACAGTGTTCATTACTAATACAGGTTCACTTTATGGAACTGGAGAAAAGTTTTCGTTTGGATGTGGTGACTATGTCACTGCAAATCGTGCAACAGAAGCAATGGAACAAAAGTTGATAGAGTTAACACCTCAACGAGTGACACAAGTGGCATGTGGAGCACAATACACTTGTGCGTTAACAGGTATGCTATTTCATGTACTAACACTCTAGATAAATATGAATTGT